>ERZ1027038.681-NODE-681-length-13526-cov-5.634548_pt1 | contig 13526 bp, 8 predicted proteins | sample MGYA00519439_ERZ1027038 | MGnify/ENA primary metagenome ERZ1027038 (study PRJEB26926, sample SAMN06164807) | human gut metagenome | biome: ENVO:00009003; feature: ENVO:2100002; material: ENVO:00002003 | host: Homo sapiens | place: USA | collected 2012 ... | reverse complement strand
ATGTGTATCGCATGCTCCGGGAGTTCGTGGATTTTGCCAATGTATTTCACTAACTCTCAATTTATTTCTCTTCCACCGGAATCTGCTTCAGGTTCTCCACCTGTTCCAGAATTTCATTGCTGCGGATGTCAATGATGGGACCGCCGGTTCCTTCAATGTACTCTCTGGTAATGGTAACCCTTCCGATGTTATCATCCTTCGGGATCTCATACATGATATCCAGCATGAAGTCCTCGATGATGGAGCGCAGGGCTCTGGCACCGGTATCGCGCTTCATTGCCTTCTCGGCAATGGCATCCAGGGCATCGTCTGTGAACTCCAGTTTTACCTCATCCAGCTCCAACAGCTTCTGGTACTGCTTAAGAATCGCATTCTTCGGCTCTTTCAGGATCTTCACCAGCATATCCTTTGACAATCCCTGTAAAGTACAAATGATCGGCAGACGACCGATAAATTCCGGAATCATACCAAACTTGCGGATATCTTCCACAGTAACCTTGGATAAAATATCGGTATCTTTATCGTATTTATCCTTCAGTTCCGAGTTGAAACCGATGGATGCGGTCTTGGTCAGGCGCTCCTTGATGATCTCGTCCAGATCAGGGAACGCACCACCGCAGATAAACAGAATGTTACGGGTGTTCACCGTTGCCAGAGGTACCATGGCATTTTTGCTGTTGGCACCTACCGGCACCTCCACTTCCGCACCTTCCAGAAGCTTCAACATACCCTGCTGTACACTCTCTCCGCTGACATCCCGGGAGTTGGTGTTTTTCTTCTTGGCGATCTTGTCGATCTCATCGATGAAGATGATACCTTTTTCCGCCTTTTCTACGTCATTGCCCGCCGCTGCCAGCAATTTGGATACCACGCTCTCGATATCATCACCGATATAACCGGCCTCAGTCAGAGAGGTGGCATCAGCAATAGCCAGAGGCACATCCAGAAGTTTTGCCAGTGTCTTTACCAGATAGGTCTTACCGGAACCGGTGGGGCCGATCATGAGGATGTTGGACTTTTCGATCTCAATCTCATCCATAGTGTCAGTGGCCACTCTCTTGTAATGGTTGTATACTGCTACGGAGATGACCTTCTTGGCTTTTTCCTGTCCTACCACGTATTCATCCAGACTGGCCTTGATCTCATGAGGTGCCGGAATGTCCTTGATATTGAATACCGGTTTGGGACCTTCCGCCTTCTTTTTCTTCTTGAGTTTCTGCTTGTTGGGAATACCGCCGTCTCCCTGAAGATCCGCCAGATTCACAAAACTGATGTTGGGGAATCCGTTCTGTCCGTTAAACTGGTTGAAATCATTGGGATTGTTCAACATTCCCTGATAATCGAACTGGCTCACAGTCTCCATGGTCTTGTGCATGCAATCATCGCAGATGCAGATATGGTTGGGCAGCTTGAACATTCTACCGGCTTTGCTCTCCGGTCTGCGGCAGATAAAGCAGACATCTTCGTATTCGCTGCTGTCCTTTTTGTCCTCTGACTTTTTTTCGGTGGAATTTTCTTTTGCAGTATCCGCCACCTGTGTGTTTCCGTTATTTTTTTCGTTATCCTGAGTTTCACTCACATCGGTCTCTGTTTTTTCCTCCTTAGGGATCACTTCTCTATAATCATCATTATAATTATCTGTCATGTTATTCTCCTCTTTGTTTCCTACCACTATTCCGCAGTGTATCTCGGTAACACTTCGTGTTCCCTCGATATCCGGGCTTCGCCCTATCATCCCCGGCCATTACGCAATAATGCCTGCAAGCAGTCATATTGCATAATACCCGTGTCTGACACTTCTCATTGCCTACGCTTATTATACTCAATGAAGTAGCGGGGCACAAGTTAAGTTTTTCTAAACCATTTATAACTATTCATATTTTGGTAAATATTACAAGACCCGGGCAAAACCATATGTCTCGCCCGGGTCTCTTTCCATTTCCTTTTATTTACCTGTTATTTCTTTATTTCTGGCTTGCAGGTCTGCTACCCAGTGTCAGATTCAGCTCGATGGATACATATTCACCGTTCTGAGGTCTCTGTACCGTTACGGTTACGGAATCACCGACCGCATAATACTGTAACGTTTTCTGCAGATCAGAGTAGGAAGAGATACTGCTGCCGTCAAATTTGGTAATAATATCACCTTTCATGATACCGGCATTGGCTGCTGCGCTGCCTTCCTCTACAGATACTACATAGATACCTTCCGGCATGTTGTACATCTGGGAGATCTGGGAAGTTACTTCCCGCAGGGAGATGCCGATGTAACCGACTTCATCCTCAGCTACCTTGGTTCTGGTCTGACGCTCCATCAGATCTGCAATGATAGGACTTGCCGAAGTAATCGGGATAGCATATCCCATACCTTCCACGGCAGTACCACCGATCTTGTTGGAGTTGATACCGATAACCTCACCATTCATGTTCAGCAGTGCACCGCCGGAGTTACCGGGGTTGATGGCTGCGTTGGTCTGGATGAAAGTACCGGTAGAGCCGTTCTCCAGACCGGTAGAGCCGTTCTCCAGATTGATCTCACGATTCAGGGCACTTACAATACCGTTGGTAACAGACTGACCATAGCCAAGGGCATTACCGATAGCGATGACCGGCTCACCAAGCTTCAGATCATCACTGCTGCCAAGTGTTGCTACTGTAATGGCATTCTTGGTATCATCACTCAGATCATTTAAAGATACTGCGATCACTGCCAGATCCATGTCGGAATCCAGTCCTTTGACCTGTGCCTGTGCTTCACTGCCATCGATAAAAGTAACGGTCAGAGTATCTGCACTCTCTACTACATGATTATTGGATACGATCAGCAGTTCATCATCGGTCTTACCTACAATGATACCGGAACCACTGGCTGCTTCTTCCTGTGTGTACTGCTGTCCGAAGACATTGGCTGTCTCGGTAAAGTTATTTACGATGGATACCATGGCAGGCATTACTTTTTCTACCACATTGGATACATCGGACTCTACATAAGTAACATTGGTAGCCAGCTGTGCACTCTGGGTACTTTCTGTCGTTGCCTCAGAAGCGATCTCATCTACCACTGCGGTATCTGTGCTGGTCGTAAACATCCCGGTTCCCTGCTGTACTGCATAGAAACCGATTCCTGCGAACAGTCCGAAGAACAATCCCAGGCTGACACTTACCATTGCCTTCCGGAAGTAACCGCCATGTTTTTGGGTTTTCTTAGGCTCCGTATTGTTGCTGCCTGTGGTTCCGCCCATCTGATAAGTGGTGTAACCATTCGTGCTTCCTGCTGCACTCTGGGTAGTACTATGATTTTCATAGCCATAACTGTTTTCTGTTCTTGTCTCATTCAGATCTGCTCCACTGAATGTACCGGTTGTATTTTCATTGCCGGTTCCGTAACCGGAAAAATTATCATTCTCGTACATATTGCTTCCTCCTATCCTGTTGCAAGTGAGAAACTCTTTTTACCATTACCTGTTTCATTTCTTCCTCTCACCTTATGAACACAGTATATCCGTCAATTGTGTCCGAATTGTGATAACTTTCTGAAGCAATTATGAATCCTGAAAAAACAGAGAGTCTGTTCTGCCTGCAAGCAGTCCTCAGTCTCTCTATGGGTAAGTTATTACACTCTACTCAACAGTAACGGATTTTGCCAGGTTTCTGGGTTTATCCACGTCACAGCCGCGTCCCACTGCCACATAGTAGGAGAACAACTGCAAAGGAATGATTGCCAGAGAATTGGTAAAGTACGGATTGGTCTCGGGGATGTATATTACATAATCCGACGCTTTCTCAATTGCCTTGTTGCCTTCAATGGTGACTGCCATAACAAAGGCTCCTCTTGCTTTTACTTCTACCATATTACTGATGGTCTTCTGGAACAGATCCGGCTGGGTTGCCAAAGCCACTACCAGCGTACCATCTTCGATCAGAGAAATCGTACCATGCTTCAGTTCTCCAGCTGCATAAGCCTCGGAATGAATATAGGAGATCTCCTTCAGTTTCAAGGATCCTTCCAGTGAAATCGCGTAATCAATACCGCGTCCGATGAAGAAGATATCTCTTGCTCCCACGTAACGGTTGGCAAAATGTTGGATCTTCTCCTTCTGTCCCAGAAGCAGTTCGATCTGATCCGGCAGGCATCTTAAATCTGTCAGCATACCGGCGAACTTCTCCTGATCAATAGTACCACGTACCCTGGCGAATTTCATAGCCAACATGTAAAGTGCAGTTAGCTGTGCACTGTAAGCCTTGGTGGTAGCCACTGCGATCTCGGGACCTGCCCAGGTATACATAACACTGTCTGCCTCTCTGGCAATGGAGCTTCCCACCACATTGACAATGCCCAGTACCTTGAATCCCCTTTCCCTGGACTCTCTCAGTGCTGCCAGAGTATCTGCCGTCTCACCGGACTGGCTGATGACAATGACCATATTACCCTTCTGAAGAATCGGATCACGATAACGGAATTCACTGGCCACATCCACTTCTACCGGGATTCTTGCCAGACCCTCGATCACATATTTTGCGGTAACTCCGGTATGATATGCGGAGCCGCAGGCCACAATATGGATCTTCGTGATCTCTTTGATCTCTTCATCACTCATGTTCAGTTCTTCGATCACAATATCATTATCCTTGATTCTCGGAGAGATGGTATCGTTGATGGTCTTCGGCTGCTCATAGATCTCTTTCAGCATGAAGTGCTCATATCCAGCCTTTTCTGCCGCATTGGCATCCCAGTCAATGGTCACCGGCTGCTTCTCGATCTCTTCCTCATCCACGGAGAAGAAACGCAGACTACCCTGCTGTAATTCCACAACTTCCTGATTGTCTACATAATATACGGTTCTGGTATATTTCAATATCGCAGGAACATCGGAAGCGATAAAGCTGCCGTTGTCGCTCTTTCCTACGATCAGCGGGCTGTCCTTGCGGGCTGCAAAAATCTTATCCGGCTGATCTGCAAACATGATTCCCAGCGCATAAGATCCTTCCACACGATGAAGCACCTTCGTGATGGCTTCCAGAGGATTTCCCTTGTAATAATAGTCTAACAGATGTGCCAATACCTCGGTATCAGTCTCGGATACGAACTGATACCCCTTATCCTGCATCTTTTTCTTCAGGGGAATATAGTTCTCGATAATGCCGTTGTGTACCACGGCAATGGTTCCCGCATTGTTCATATGCGGATGGGAATTGATATCGCTGGGAGCTCCGTGAGTTGCCCAACGCGTATGTCCGATACCGGAGGTTCCTTTCATATTCTCTCCGCCGCGGGTCAGGTTCTCCAGAACCTTAAGTCTTCCCACTGCTTTTCTGGTGTTGATCTTCTCACCGTCAAAAATCGCCATACCTGCGGAATCATATCCACGGTATTCCAGCTTGGACAGACCGTCCAGAATGATCGGTGCTGCCTGTTCTGTTCCAATATAACCTACAATACCACACATAGTCATACATCCTTTCTGTTCTGTTTCCAGTATTCCTTGTTGGAAGTAAAAGCAAGTACCCATTTTTTCGGGAGCCTGCGATAGTTCTTTCCCAGTAAATAACCTGCATATTTACAGGCGCATTGCATATAAAAATGGGGCAATCCGGCAGACATATGGTTGCTGCGCAAATATACCGTCACATCTTTCACCATTCGTTTTCCCTCGGACTCCGAAGGATATGCTGCAAAAATCTCGGGATGCTCTGCCTGCGATACTCCCAGGTCAAAGTTTCTGTGAAACTGCTGCCCGTTGGTATAATTATGAGAATGCACCACCTGCGCATCCGCCGCATAAGCCACAGAGTATCCTGCTTCCACCGCCTTTGCCGCATAGATCATATCTTCATTAAATATCGTATGTCTGACGAACCCGCCCAGTTCCTCATAGATCTCCCGGCGATAGGCTGCACAGACATTGGAGCAGAAAAAGGTCTTGATCCCCAGGCTGTCCAGGTCTGCTGCCGATTTGATCCGGGACTTTGCCGGATAGTTAAATTCTCTGGTATAGCTCTCCACCGGTGTCGAATCCTCTCTGGGCAGCTGTCTCGCATAGGCCACCGCCACTTCCCCCTGCAGGGGTTCCACCAGTTTTTCGATCAGCCTGTCATCTTTCGGCATGGCATCCTGTGTCATCATCACGAAGACATCCGCAGAAGACTTTTTTACTCCCATCCGTCTCGTACCGCCATGATCGAACTCTCTTTTGGATACATGGTATACCTTGACATTCTGATAGGTTTCCAGAAATCTGATTCCGTAGATCAGCTGTTCAAAATATTTTTCTTCCGTATTCAGAAGAATCACCTGATGTACCGGTACGCTCTGACTGCCCAGTTTATCCAATAATGTAAATAATTCTTTTCCCGGCTTATACAGGGGAATGATCACATCTATCTCCATGTCAGAGCGCTCCTCACTTTTCCAATCTCTGGTTCATTATACTTTAACTCTTATTGCGGCACAAGCCTTTTCCTACTGTCCAAGAGGATTATAACCTTCTGGGTAATGCACAAGGGAGCCCCGGCAGATTCCGGAAGACTCCCTTGTATTCCTGTTGCTTTACTCTATACACTGTTTCTTACTTATTCATATAAGGTGATGTGTCAGATTCAATCTTATTGCTGTATTCCTTCACGTTGCTGGTTACGGAATAGTTGGCATCATCAAACAGGAACTGATGCAGCCATACTACATTGCTTTCGAGATTTACCGGAATAACACAGCTTCCCTTTGCACCGATATTGCCGGTGTCACGCATGGTCTCTTCGGGGAAACCTCCTTCGTCCACTATGCGATAATTTGAAATATTGCCCAGCAGATCCAGGATGTCCTTGGAATCCAGACTGGTGTAAATGTCGTCGATGGCACTGTTGAATACCTTGGACAATGTTGCATAATCTGCTTTCTTTGCCTGATCTTCGATTGCCTGAATGACTTCACGCTGACGGGCAGCACGCTTAAAGTCGTTACCAGCGGTATAACGGATACGGCAGTAAGCAGTAGCCTGCAGACCATTCAACAGCTGCATACCGGTCTCAGTTACCGGTGTATAATCGCATTTCAAAACTTCTGCAATACCGATCTGATAGTTGTTGATATGCTTGATCTCCTCAGAGTCCACATCAATATAGATACCGCCCAGACCGTCGATCACTTCGCTCAGTCCTTTATAGCCTACGGTCACAAAGTTCGTAATATCCATATCCAGATTCATGTTCAGCATCTTAACCGCCTGCTCTGCTCCGCCATAGGAATAAGCGGCATTGCATTTCTGGTAGGAATCCGTACCGGTATTCAGGTACGTATCACGATATACGCTGACCAGTTTGATATCACCGGTATCCATGTTGATGCTGGCGATCATGATACTATCGCTTCGGCTGCCCTTGTACAACAGGCTTTCCTTGGTGGCGTCCACACCGAACAGGGCAATGTTCATATAGCCCTTCATAGTTTCATCCTGCTGCACCTCTTCGGGAATCTGAAGTTCTTCTGTCTCCAGAACGGTTACCTTGGGGCCCTCATTGCTGGTATGAGTCATTACCAGATACAATAATGCTACCATGAACAGGATCACTACGATCTCTATGCCAAAGATGATAACCTTTTTTCTCTTCTTGGCTGCACGCTGTTTGGCAGACATTCTCTTCTGTCCGTTCGCAGCTCCGGTTCTCTGTCCACTGCCGGCAGGTCTCTGACCGCTTCCGGCGGGTCTCTGTCCTGTAGGTCTCTGTGCGCTTCCGGAAGGTTTTCTTCCGCTTCCGGCAGGTCTCTGACCATTGCCGCCATTGTTGTTAGAATTTGTTGCCATCTTGTCTTCTCCTTGTACTAATAAGCATTTTTATTGATAAATCCTGTAAAGAACGTCATAAGAATGATCTTGATATCAAATCCAATGGTCCAGTTCTCAATATAGTAAATATCATATTCGATTCTCTTCTTGATGGAGGAATCACCGCGCAAGCCATTCACCTGTGCCCATCCGGTCAGTCCCGGCCGTACCTGATGTTTTACCATGTAACGGGGAATCTCTTCCTTGAACTTTTCCACAAACTGCGGTCTTTCCGGTCTGGGACCGACCAGACTCATATCTCCTTTTAAGATATTGAACAGCTGGGGAAGTTCATCGATACTGGTACGTCTGAGAATCTTACCGATACCGGTGACTCTGGGGTCATTGCGTACCGTCCAGCCCTTTTTCTCTTCCGCCGCCGTCTGCATTGCCATGCTGCGGAATTTGTACATATAAAACGGCTTATTATGAAGTCCTACCCGTTCCTGCTTAAAGATCACCGGTCCCGGGCTGGACAGCTTTACCAGAATTGCTGATATGAGCATGATCGGTGAGGTAATAATGATACCGAAAATGGAACCAACGATATCCATTGCCCGCTTGATCACCATATTGCCTGTATTCGTCAACGGTACATACCGGATATTGATCACCGGTAACCCCATCAGATCCTCCGTATAGGGTCTGCTGGGGATCAGACTGCTGTAATCCGGAATGAATTTGGTGTGCACCCCGGATTTCTCACAGATATCCACCACACCTTCCAGATAATCATAATCCTTCAGGGAAAGTGTGATCGCGATTTCATCCAGCTTGTTCTCCGGAAGGATGTATTCCAGATTACCAAGCGTTCCCAGTACTTTCACTCCCTTATAGGTCGTGCCGCCCGGGATGTGCTCATCCAGAATACCACACACTACATATCCCCATTGGGGATTGCTGAGGATTCTGTCAATATATTCCTCCGCCGCCCGGGAATAACCTACCAGCAAAATATGCTTCAGATTGTATCCTTTTTTCCGTATGGAACGCAATGCCTTGCGCATGATGATACGGAATACGGAAGTCAGAAAAACATTCAGGACATAAAAAATTGCCATGACGGATCGTGAAAAATTGATCTCACGGATGATCATATACAAAATAATGATCAAAGCCGCCAGGCCAATGGTATTCGCCTGCAGGATACTGTATATCTCATGTCTACGGCGAACCGTACGCTTCGGGGAATACACACTGCACCGGTAATACAGGAACATATAACCGGGTACAATAAAGGGAAGCAGCATATAATAATCCTGCACCGGCAGGACACCGATCCCCGGACCGTCATTTAAGATATAAAATTTGATATAATAGGCAAGGACAAAAGATGCTGCCGTGATCAGCGCATCTATTATCACAAGAAGCCTGTTAAAGACTTTCTGGTTGTCTTTTATCATACGGGTCACCCAATCTTTAAGTCCGAAAAGCTTCTTTTCAACGATTTCATTCTACAATAACGGTGGTTTTTTCTCAACTTAAGAATTTATGAAGCAATTTCTTAAGATTTCATAAGAATTCGAAAAACATTCAGGTATAATTGCCACTGAATCTTCACATAATTCCATAGATGGCTCCATTGAAAGTGCACCTTTGCCTGCTTTCCCACAGGACCCACGGTACGTTTCCACCCTTCGGCCAATCCCTTTAAATATAGTTTTCCCATTCTCTTCTTACAAAAAAACAGAAATTTTATGCCAAATCCAAGCAAAAAGAACGGCAGATTCAGGATCCACTGTAGTAGCGGCATATTTTTGCCGATGACATAGATATTATTGGAAGAAGAGAGTTCCGTTTTCCGGGAATTGTAGCGGGATCCCGTAGAAGCACTGCCGTAATGCAGAACGGATGCCGTCGGCTCGTACCGGTTCTCATAGCCGTAGATCCGGGCACGGTAACCGATATCCAGATCTTCCAGATAAGCAAAATGCTCTTCGTCAAAATAGCCGATCTCCTCAAATACCTGACGTCTGTAAATTGCCGCTCCGCCACAGGCTGAGAATATGCTGACATTCTTGTCATAATCCACAGCAGGCCGGCCCTTTCCCCGGGAATATGCCCATCCCAGAACGCAGTAGCGGTCTCCCGCATCATCCAGCAGCTCTGGCTTATCCCACATAAGCATTTTGGCGCTGACGGAAAAGATCTTTTCATCCTTCCGAATGGCATCATACAGTCCTTTCACAAATCCAGCTTCTACTCTGGTATCGTTGTTCAACAGGATCACATAGGAGCTTCGTGCCTCCCGGATTCCCAGATTCACCGCATGACAAAAGCCGGTGTTCTCCGGCAGGGCGATCAGACGCACCTGCGGTTCCCCCCCCTCTTCTGCCGGTGCCTCTTTTTTGCGACACCATTCGCTGTCCAGATATTCCACGCTCCCGTCAGCAGAACCATTGTCTATGATCAGCACTTCATATTCCGGTGCATTTTCCTGTCCCTGACACAGGGAAGCCATGCATTCCGGTAAATATTTCATTCCGTTGTAATTGGGTATAACGACGGTTACTTCCTTCATAGTCTCTCCCATTTCTCCGGATACTCCGGCAGATACAGCAGTCTTCCCCGTTTTCGTAATGCTTCCGATAATTGCAGACTTAAAAGCCGGATATCTGCCCCGGCAGGCAGTGTGGAGCTGTCAAATACCGGCTGTTGTTCCGGACCTCTTACTACTTCCATATAAGGCACTCCCACGATTTTTTCAAACAGTTCCCTGTCAGCTGACCGGATCCTGATGCAGCGAAGGTCTAACGCTTCTGCATCCTGGGACAGCTCCGCCCGGTGAAGATAACCGCCAAAGTCCTTCGGCAGTCCCTCGTAGAACACCTTTCCGTCCGCAGTCATTCTGCCGCCGGCGATCCTGCCGCGGTTTTTCCCAGACAGCACTCTGCCACCTACGGCAGCCACATCCGGTCTCTCCTGTAATACCTCTGTATATTGTAACCGATAAAATCCTACATGTCTGGTCTCCTCTGCCTTTGCCGGGATCCCACGTTCTGCAGCATGATCCTGCAGTGCACGCAGCCCCGCTTCGTAAGCATATTTCTTGCTGTGGGGATTGGCTGCTGTAGATGCTTCATGGCATCTCCAGTGATACAGCACTCTGGGAATATGAAGAATTCTCTCCTCACCGGAGCGGCCATCTTCAGCCAGCACCTCTGACACTGCCCGCAGCACCAGATCATAGTCCTGGGCACCGTCGCATTCTGGCCGGAATGCCAGTTTCTTCATCAGATCTGCATCCATCACCAGAAAATGGCAGATATAGTTATTACTCAGTATTAAATCGTAATTAAAGTCTTCTTTATGGTTGGGATCGTAATATTTTGTCTCATCCCCGTTGCATTTGTCTTCATCCGAATAAGCGAATGCAACTCTGACACCTCTGTCATTTGCTTTGGTAATAGCATCTGCCATCTCATACAGAGCATCCGGTGTCAATACATCATCATGATCCAGCAGGCCGATATATTCTCCCCTTGCATAGGGTAATGCCTGATTGGTATTCGCCGCAATTCCGGCATTTTCCGTAAGGTGTATATAGTGGATCCTTGCATCCGCTGCAATAGTTTCCGCATTTTCCAGGAGCCGTTCTGTCAGGAATCCCTGATTTGTCAACGTCTCCTCCACACTGTGATCCTCTGTGGCATCCGCCAGAATCAGTTCCCAGTGAGGATAGCTCTGTTGCATAACGCTTGTTATCATTCTGTTCAGATAGATTTCCGGGGTACGGTACAACGGCACCACAATGCTGAGTGTAACCGGATTATCCCATTTTCTGCAACTTTGCCTTTCCAGTTCCTCTTCCGGACAGGGCACATAAAAATAGCGGTCTGTCTCTGTCAGGCGTTCCCTTACAGAGATCCAGGTTTCCCTCAGGCCGTTGCGTTGCAAATAATATAGAGTTTTCTTAAGGTTTGCTATGTTCAGCTTTGCCACGGATACCTCCACTTTTATAAAAGAGCAAATCGCCCTTCCCGGGCGATTCGCTCTTAAAAATAACATTAACTATTCAGAACCCAATTCGCAAAATCGCTCTTCCAGAGCTTTCCTGAATAACATACTTGCATGCTATTTGCTCATGGTGGTTACAGTACAGCCTTTACATCCTCGGTCAGCTTCTCTACCTTGGCCTGTGCATCCTCTATGCTGTTACCTTTAACACCCATGTAGAACTTGATCTTGGGCTCGGTTCCGGAAGGACGGGCGCAGCACCATGCATTGTCGGGAAGCTCAAAATACAGGACATTAGACTTGGGAAGTCCGGTAGTGGTCTTCTCGCCGCTCTCCATGTCGATGACTACATCGTTCAGATAGTCACGGAATTTCTCCACTTTCAGGTCACCGAATGCCTTGGGCGGATTCTTACGAAGCTTATCCATGATCTCGGCGATCTGTCTTGCACCGTCGATACCCTTCATGGTAATGGTGTACTGGGTCTCCTTGAAGTAACCGTATTTCTCATACATGGATACCATCATATCCCACAGAGTCATGTTGTGCTTCTTGCAGTAAGCCGCCACTTCACACAGACACATAACTGCTACAACTGCATCCTTATCTCTTGCATGAGTACCTGCCAGACAGCCGTAGCTCTCTTCCAGACCGAATACATAATTGTTGCTGCCGGTCTGCTCGAAGAACTTGATCTGCTCACCGATGAACTTGAAGCCGGTCAGTACTTCGATCAACTTTACACCATAAGCTTCGGTGATGGGCTTGGTCATATTGGTGGTAACGATGGTGGTTACCAGTGCGGGATTCTCGGGCATAGCGCCGGTAGCAGTCTTCTCTCTCAGGATATATTCTGCGATCAGCATACCGGACATGTTACCGGTAAATGCCACATACTCGCCGGTCTTGGTATCCTTGGCATACACACCCAGACGGTCTGCATCGGGATCGGTTGCCAGAACGATGTCCGCATCCTTCTCCTTGGCCAGACGCAGTGCGTATGTAAATGCCTTGGGATCCTCAGGGTTCGGGTAATCCAGTGTGGTGAAGTTTGGATCCGGATTCTCCTGTTCGGGAACTACATAGACGTGCTTAAATCCCAGCTCGGACAGGATACGTCTTACCGGCTTGTTACCGGTACCGCATAACGGAGTATATACGATCTTGATGTCATCAGCCATTTCCTGAATAACATCGGGATGAATGATCTGCTTCTTCAGCTCAGCCATGTACTTGTCATCGATCTCTTTACCGATCACCTGATAGAGGCCTGCTTTTTCCGCATCTTCTCTGCTCATGGTCTTCACGGTATGATAATCCTTGATGGCCTGTACTTCGGTGATGATGTCCTTATCGATAGGAGCGGTTACCTGTGCGCCGTCCTCCCAGTATACTTTGTAGCCGTTGTACTCAGGAGGGTTGTGGCTTGCGGTCACTACGATACCTGCGGTACATCCCAGCGTACGAAGGGCAAAGGACAGTTCCGGGGTAGGCCTTAAAGATTCAAAAATGTATGCCTTGATGCCATTGGCTGCCAGACATCTTGCTGCCTCATCGGAAAACTCGGGAGACATGCGGCGGGAGTCAAATGCGATAGCCACACCCTTGCTCTGGGTGCCGCGCTTAATGATATAATTAGCAAGACCCTGAGTTGCCTTACGAACGGTATATACGTTCATGCGGTTGGTTCCTGCACCGATCACGCCCTGTCTCTTATACACATCTGACGCTGCCGACGATCTTACGCGT
>ERZ1027038.672-NODE-672-length-13671-cov-4.707036_pt1 | contig 13671 bp, 10 predicted proteins | sample MGYA00519439_ERZ1027038 | MGnify/ENA primary metagenome ERZ1027038 (study PRJEB26926, sample SAMN06164807) | human gut metagenome | biome: ENVO:00009003; feature: ENVO:2100002; material: ENVO:00002003 | host: Homo sapiens | place: USA | collected 2012 ... | reverse complement strand
ACGCGTAAGATCGTCGGCAGCGTCAGATGTGTATAAGAGACAGTTCCTACACTTGAAAAGTGCGAACATAAAAACAGTTTCATCCACATCCTCCTTAATTTGAAATTTCTTTTTGAACATTCTGAATCATTTTATTAAAATCTTCCTTCATTAAACACTGATCCTCCGGTGAATAATAAAAATGTCCAGAAGTTTGCAAAGACTTGACACATATACAAGGGTTATCCTTAAATAATTTACTACATTTAGGGGAAACCATTTCATCTAACATAGATAGATATATATGCGACGGTGTTGGTAATTTCCCTATGATTTTTCTTGTCTTTCGTATTTCAGAAAACAACTCAAGGTATCTTGGAATCCAACCAAAGTATCTTAAAATATGATTATCTCTTTCTATGCTATACGCATTTTGTGCTGCGAGAGACCATTTATCATCAGGTTTAATATTTCCTGTAAAAACTCGCCATGATGTTCTAAATAAACGGAAGGTAACTCTCACTTTTAACGGAACATTTAGAAGAAATAATTCATCTACCGATTTTTCTATCGCTTCTTGTATAGCAAACAGTGTCCCCATGGAATGAGCGACAATAATGATTTTATTGTTGGTTTCTGATAGTTCTTCAAGAGCATTCTTTACTTGCTGCTTCCATTCAGTCATAGAGGCTTGCGAAAAGTCCTTTACACTTCCTCCATGACCTTTTAACGATAGATTGCATATTGACCAATTTGGAGGAACAAGCGATAAAAAAGGTTCAAAATGACTTGTAGTTCCAAGAATGCCATGTATAAATAAAATTGCTATTCTCTCTTGGTCACTCGCCATAAAATCACCTCACCAAATCCGATTTGTCGCTTTGTTTATATGATGCAGATTCTATCATATTGGTTTCTTCTTTATGCAACGGAAGCCCGAAGGCTGCCCCACACGTCAAGCTGCTCCTTTTTCCACAGGTTCATTATCACCTTCGTCGGCGGATCTATCCGCATCATCAACATTCAGATTAGGCTCTGCCGCTTCCTGTTCTTTTTATGCCAGCTGAAGCTCATACAGCTTCTTGTAAATGCCGTCCTGCTTCAGCAGTTCCTGATGCGTGCCGGATTCGCGAATTCGCCCGTGGTGCATCACGATAATGCGGTCAGCGTGCTGAATGGTCGAAAGGCGGTGCGCGACCATAATCGACGTGCGGCCCTGCATCAGCCGCTCCAGCGCTTCCTGAATCCACTGCTCCGTCTCTGTGTCGATGTTCGCCGTCGCTTCGTCCAATATCAGAATTTTCGGGTCATGCGCCAGCGTCCGGGCAAACGACAGCAATTGCCGCTGCCCCGCGGAGAACGTCGCGCCGCGCTCCGTCACATGCTCATCGTAGCCGTTCGGCAGCCGCTCAATGAACCGCGACGCATTGGTGTATTCCGCCGCCCGGTGCACCTGCTCATCGGTAATTTCCTCATCGCGCAGGCGGATGTTGCTCTTGATGTCGCCCGTGAAGATGAACACATCCTGCTGTACCTGCCCGATGGCGGCACGAAGCTGGTCGCGGGTCAGGTCGCGCACATCCACGCCATCGACACGGATGCTGCCCTTCTGCACGTCATAATAGCGTCCTATCAGGTTCAGGATGGAGGATTTACCCGCGCCCGTCGCGCCGACGAACGCCACCTTCTGCCCCGGCTCGATGGTGAAGGACACGTCCTTCAGCACCCAGTTCACGTTGTCATACGCGAACCAGACGTGGTCGAACTCGATTTTGCCGCGCACCGCGGGCAACTTCTTCGCGTCTTCCTTGTCGGAGAGCATGGGCTTTTCGTCCAGCAGGGTGAAGATTTTTTCGGCGGACGCAATGGCGCTTTGCAGCGTCGTGAACTGCTCCGCCAGCTCCTGCACGGGCGTGAACAGCTGGGAAATGTACTCCGTGAATGTGTACAGCATACCGATGGAAATCACGCCGTCCAGCACCAGCGCGCTGCCGCCGCCCAGAATAATCGCCATTGCGATAACGGACAGGAAGTAAATCGACGGGCGGAAAATGGCGAACACCATCATTTCGCGTACGCCCGCGCGGTAGAGGGATTCGTTCTTTTCCTCAAACTCGGCGCATTTCTCCTTCTCACGCGCGAAAATCTGGATGACCCGCATTCCCGACAAATGCTCGCTCAAAAAAGTATTCAGCGTCGTGATGCGCGTCTTGACGATTTGGTACGTCTTGCGGCTCAATTTGCGGAACACTGCCGTCAGCACCGCCATCACCGGTACCAGCACGAACGACAGCATTGCCATGCGGAAGTTCATCACCATCATAATAATGGCAAGTCCGATGATTTTGACGACGTTGCGGAACAGGCGGACAATCGTGTTGGCATACAGGTCATTGACCGCCTCGGTGTCGTTGGTGATGCGCGTAACGATTCTGCCCACAGGCGTCAAGTCGAAGAAGCGCATGGAGAGGCTTTCGACATGCGCCATCAGCTCATTGCGCAGGGTATAAACGATGTTCTGCCCGGTTTCCTGAATCTTCAGGTACTGCAGGCGGTTGCAGATAAATTGCAGCAGCAGAATCGCCACATACAGCCCTGCCGCAATCAGGATGCCCTGAAAGCGCGTTTCCGGCGGCAGATCCTGCGCGCTCTGCTGGGTGATGTACTTGTCAATCGCGTCGCCGATGATGCGCGGGCGGGCAATGTCGAACACCGTCAGCAGCCCCACCAGCACACAGCACAGCGCAACCGTTTTCCAGTAGGGCTTGATGTAGCCCATCAGGCGCAGGAAGGCGTTGCCGTGATACGAAACGTCCTGCGGCTCGTTATCCCCGAACTTACTCCGCATGTGCAGCGCCTCCTTCCTCGTGAAGTTCCTTTTCCAGCTGCTGCTTGCGGTACAGGCTTGCGTACAGCTTGCCGTTGTTCAGCAGCTCCTCGTGCGTGCCGTACTCCTCCACCTTGCCTTCGTCCAGCACAAGAATATGGTCGGCATCCTGAATGGTAGAAATGCGGTGCGCTACGATGATGGTCGTGCGACCCTTGCGCAGGCGGTGCAGGTTATCCAGTATTTGCCGTTCTGTGTCCGTATCAACAGCAGAGAGCGCATCGTCCAGCAGCAGAATCGGCGCATCCTTCATCAGCGCGCGTGCAATGGAGGAACGCTGCTTCTGGCCGCCGGAAATCGTCACGCCGCGTTCGCCCACCAGCGTCTGGTACTGCTTGGGGAACTCCATGATGTTATCGTGGATGCAGGCGTTTTTCGCCGCCTCCTGCACCGCTTCCAGCGACTTGTTGTCTGAGCCGAACGCGATGTTGTTCTGCAGCGTGTCAGAGAAGAGGAAGTTGTCCTGCGGCACACAGGCGATATTCCTGCGCAGCGCCGCCAGCGGGATTTCGCGCAGATTGTGTCCGTCGATGGTAATCATGCCGTCCGGTACGTCGTACAGGCGCATGAGCAGGCTCGGCAGCGTGCTTTTGCCCGAACCGGTGCGCCCCAGTACCGCCAGCGTCTCGCCCGCCTTCACATGCACCGACACATCTTCCAGCACCGGCACGGTCGGCTGGTCGGGATAGGCAAAGGACAGGTGTTCAATGTCGATATCGCCCTTGAGCGTCTGAATCGAAGGGTTCATCATGTCGCCGTCCACGATTTCCGGCTTCGCGTCAAAAATCTCCTGAATGCGGCGCAGGCTCGCCAGGCCTTGGCTGACGCTCGTGATGCACTCGCCTACCGCCATCATCGGCCACACCAGCATCGTCACATACGAGTTGAAGCTGATAAACTGCCCGATGTTGATTTCGCCGTAAATCGCCAGATAGCCGCCGTAAGCCAGCGTCAGCAGACTCGCTATACCGACAATCAAATCCAGCAGCGGCATCACCAGCGCCTGCAGGCGCACAACGCCGAGGTTCTTTTCCTTCGTGAACAGCGTCGTCTTCGCAAAGGCGTACAGCTCCTTGCGTTCCTGCACGAAGGATTTAATCACGCGGATGCCCGACACCGTTTCCTGCACTTGGTCCGTCAGCGTCGAGAACGCCTGCTGCTTGGCCAGAAAGCGCTTGTGCATCACCTTGCCGTAGAAGTAATCGCCGAAGATGATGAGAATCAGCGGCAGCACCGCCACACCCGTCAATTTCGGGCTGACATACGTCATCATCTGCCACAGCACCAGCAGCATCATCACCGTCGCGTCGAATGTGCTGATGACGTTCATGCCCACCAGCGTGCGAACCGCCTGCAGGTCGTTGATGAAGCGCGCCATCAGGTCGCCGGTCTTATGCTCGTTGTAATAGTGCGGCGAGAGTGAGGATAAGTGCGCGAACAAATCGCTGCGCAATTCCTTCTCAATCGACCGCGCCGACCCGAACAGGAAAAAGCGCCACGCAAAACGCCCCACCGCGATAATTACGCCAATCAGCACAATCTTCCAGACCAGCCCCATCACGCCGCCCATATCGAGCGTGTGCTGATCCAGCCCGTTGGTAATTTCGCCTGTGAACCGCGGCACATAGGTATTCACCTCGTCCACAATGAACAGCGCCAGAATGCCCAGAATGTACTGCCACCAGTGACGGCGGACATATCGCCACGCCAGCTTCAGCTCCTTCATTGCTGCCTCCTTATGCTTCGTAACGATTCATTGTAGCACATTTCGGCGCAAAAAGACACACATTCGCCGAAAATTCCGCGCAGGTTTACAATCCGGGCGGGCGTTTGTTTCCTTGCGGGATGGAAAGGGAAAAAGATGCCCCCGGAACGGCGGGTTTCAGCGTTCCGGGGGACTCTATTTACTTCGCCACGTTGTTGCTCGGCGTCCCATTCAAGAAGTTTCGTACATTCTCCACCGCCGTATCCATCAGCCGCTGGCGCGCCTCGTGGCTTGCCCACGCGATGTGCGGCGTGATAATCATGTTGTCCAGCCCCAGCAGCGGGTTGTCCGCCCGAATCGGCTCGGTGGACACCACGTCCGACGCAGCGGCGTACACCTTGCCGGACAGCAAAGCATCCCGCAAATCCGCTTCGTTGATGAGCCCGCCGCGCGCGGTATTGAGCAAAATCACGCCGTCTTTCATCTTCGCCAGCGCGGTTTTGTCAATCATGCCGACGTTCTCCGGGGTCTGCGGGCAGTGCAGGGACACAATGTCGCTGCGGGCGTACAGTTCATCCAGCGGCACATAGCCTTCGCCCGATCCGTGGCGGCTGTAATAAATGACATTCATGCCGAACGCGCGGGCGAGTTCCGCCGTCGCCTGACCGATGCGCCCATAGCCGACGATGCCGAACGTCTTGCCCGACAGCTCCATCAGCGGATAATCCCAGAAGGAGAAGTCTCGGCAAGCCGTCCAGCGCCCCTGCTGCACCGCGTCGTTGTGATGGCCGATACGGTGGCAGATTTCCAGCAGCTGCGCCATCACAAACTGTGCGACCGCCTGCGTACCATAGGACGGGACGTTCGCGACAACGATGCCCTTTTCCTTCGCCGCCGCAATGTCAATGACGTTAAATCCCGTCGCCAGCACACCGATGTAGCGCAGATTCGGGCAAGCATCCATCGTCTGGCGGGTAATGAGGGTCTTGTTGGTGAGGATAATCGGCGCGTCGCCGATGCGGGGGAGAATCTCCTCCGGCGCGGTGTAATCGTAGACAGTCAAGTCGCCCAAGGCGGCGAGGGCTTCCCAGCTCAGGTCGCCGGGATTCTCCACAGCGCCGTCCAGAATGGTGATTTTCATGGGTGTGTACCTCCTGCGGTGGTTTGTTTCGGTTCCTATTATATAGCAGGGTGCGGCAGGATTGCAAGCGGATTTTGCGGATGCGCAAAGCAGAGAAGGAGAATCTAACTCCCCCCGGAGCACGCACTTTTCGCCTCTCCGGGATGCTTTTCTCTCATGCCTTGATTTCTGCCCAAATCCGCTCCGCCGTTTCCTTGCACGCATCCCGCTCCGGCGCAAGTTCTCCGAATGCAGCAGCAAACACTTCGTACAGGCATTGCTGCACGTCGGATTCGCATCGGCAGTCCGGCAGCCGTGCGGCAATAGCGTAGGCTTCCGCCGCGTACTCGTCCTGCGGTGCGCCGGGAAAAAGCTGCATCACATCCCAATCGAGGAGGCAGCGGTCAACGATTTGGAAGTACCGGTCATCCATTTTTATCCTTCCTTTCTGCTGTCATACACCATTTTCCGCAGCTTGTCCATGCACGCGCCGCCGAGTTGTACGGTGGTGCCAATAGCCTGACCGCCGCCGTCCATCCACCTAATTCGCCTTTTTTCACGAAAAATCCTGCTTTATACTATTTCCAGATAAGAATGCGCAAGCAGATGGCGCAGTTGAATCTGGAAATCGTATTACGTCCATTTTTCCCGGACAAGCAGGGATTCCCATCATGCGCTCCTCCAAAGCCGGGCAGACTGCATCTCGGAAGGAGGAATGCCGCATGGACAGAAAACGACCCTTGCACCCCAGTCCGCTGGTGAAAACGCTTGCGGACGCTCAGCGCCGCATGAGCCACACCGACGTGCTTGGCTCGTGGACAGGCGTGCCGTGGGAGGACGCGGACGAAGAACCCGTGCAGGACGCTGATGACCTGTGACGTGCATTTGACGCGCGTGCTGGGGCTTCCCGCCGTGCTGCGCGGGCGCTCACAGGGGCATGTGGAACGCGCCGTGCTCGAAAACGACGGTCACGCGCTGCGTGGGCTGATTGTCCGGCGCGGGTTCGGCGGCGCAAAGTGGGTCGCGCGGGACAGCATCACCCTGCTCGGCGACGTTTCCGTCATCCTCCGCGCCTGCCCAACGCACCTGCCCCGCAAAACGGACTTCCGCCTGCGCACTGTCAAGGATACGCGCGGCTTGACCCTCGGCTGCGTGACGGATGTGCTCATCAGCGCGGACAATCTGCTCGTCAGTGAGCTGGAGGTCTCCCTCGGTTTGATTGACGATTTCCGCGACGGACGGCGGCGCATCCGCCACTTTTCCGCTTCACCCGACGGCGATGTTCTCGTTCCGGAAGGCGAAATTCTCTTGGAAGGGAGGGAAACGCAGTGAACAAGATGCTGATTGGCTCGGCGGTCGGTCTGGCAATGGGTATCGGGCTGATGATGCTGCCCGGCATTCGTCAGGATGTCCAGAAAGGCGCAAACAAAGTCAAGAAAGCCGTGCAGGACATGAGCGAAGGACAGCAATAATGGAGGCGGGCAGGATTGCACCATCATGCGTCCTGCCCGTTTTCCCATCCGCTGCGAAAGGAGGAAAAGCGCATGGAGAAAGCCGTCACGCGGCGCAAATGGACAGCGGGGCTGCTGATCGCGGGCACGGTCGCGCTGGTGGTCGCATTCTGGTCGCTGATCATGTCGATGCTGTCGCTGCTGGCAGTCGCGGGCGTTTTGACGCTGCTGTCCCTGCCGCTGTGCAAAGTACTGGAAAAGCGGCTGCCCGGCGGCGCGGCGGCGGCGATCGCCTTGCTGACACTGCTCGGCGCAGTGCTGGGAATGCTCTGGGGGCTGATTCCGCCCCTTTTGCGGCAGAGTGCGCAGCTCATGTCGCGCCTGCCCGCGCTGCTGGACAGCCTGCGGGAGCTGCTCACCCGATGGAGTGCTGCGCTCGAAGCGCGCGGTATCCCCCTCGGCGACATGCAGGCGGAGCTGTTCTCGCGCATCAGCGCTGCCGCGGGGCAGCTTGCCGCAACGCTCGTCAGCGGGATTCGCCGCCTGACCGGGAGCATCAGCCAATGGCTGCTTGCGCCGCTGCTGTCGTTTTACTTTTTGCGTGACCGCAAGCGTCTTTGCCTCCTGCTGTCGCTGGTTCTGCCCGTCAAGTACCGTGCGCGCGGCATCCGTGCCGCCCGTGAAATGCGCCGCGAATCCGCCCTGTACCTGCGCGGACAGCTGATTCTCTCGCTGTTCGTCGCCGCCATGACCGCTCTTGCGCTGCTGCTCACGCGTACGCCCGGCGCACTGCTGCTGGGGCTGTTCATGGGCGTGATGGAGCTGATTCCGTACATCGGGCCGTTCATTGCGGGCGTTCCGGCGGTGCTGCTGGCGCTGCAAAGCGGCTGGACGGCAGCGCTATGGACACTGTTGGCAATCTGCCTTGTGCAGCAGGTGGAAGCGAACCTGCTCTCCCCGCGTCTGCTCTCCGGCGCGACGCGGCTGCATCCATTGGCGGTGCTGCTGGCGATTGCCTTCGGCGGCATGGCGGGCGGCGTGATCGGAATGATGGCGGCGCTGCCGCTGGTTGTGTGCGTACGCGGCGCAGTTAGAGGGTGGCGAGAGTGAGAAAAGCACCTTGTATACAACCAGTCCGCAAAAAAATCATCGCCGCAGGGAAATTTCGTTCTCTGCGGCGAATACTGTATGCAATTAGATTACATTGTACAGGTTACTTCGCAATGAAGTTCACCAGACGACCCGGCACGAAGATGACCTTCGTCACATTCTTGCCCGCGAGGATCTTCTGGATTTCCGGCAGCTGCTGGAGTTCCGTCTCCGCGCGTTCCTTCGTCATGTCGGCGGGAATCATCACGCGGCCGCGAACCTTGCCGCAGACCTGCACGGCGATTTCGATTTCCGACTTCACCAGCGCGTCTTCGTCCCACGTCGGCCACTTCTGATACGTCATCGTGCCGCCGAAGCCCTGATTCTCCCACATTTCTTCCGTGATGTGCGGCGCAACGGGGTTGAGCAGCAGGAGCAGGGTTTTGAGTTCCCCACGCGTCACGCTGCCGGCGGAAACCATCTCATTCACCAGCGTCATCATCTGCGCGATGGCGGTGTTGTACTTCATGGCTTCATAATCCAGCGAAACCTTCTTAATCGTCTCATGCATGAGCGCGTTCAGCTTCTCGCTGTACCCTTCATCCGGCGTCACGTTCTCCTGCAAGCGCCACACGCGGTCGAGGAAGCGGCGGCAGCCCTTCGCGCTCTGCGTGCTCCACGGAATCGCCTGATCGAACGCACCCATGAACATCTCGTACACGCGGAAAGCGTCCGCGCCGATTTCGTCGATGATATCATCCGGATTGACAACGTTGCCGCGCGACTTGGACATCTTCTCGCCGTTCTCACCCAGAATCATGCCGTGGCTGGTGCGCTTCTGGTAGGGTTCGGGCGCGGGAATCACGCCAATGTCATGCAGGAACAGGTGCCAGAAGCGGCTGTACAGCAGGTGCAGGGTCGTGTGCTCCATGCCGCCGTTGTACCAATCCACAGGCAGCCAGTACCGGAGCGCTTCGGGCGAGCCGATGCCGGTTTCGCAGTGCGGGTCACAGTAGCGCATGAAGTACCAGCTTGACCCTGCCCACTGGGGCATGGTGTCGGTTTCGCGCGTCGCCGGGCCGCCGCAGCACGGGCAGGTGGTGTTCACCCAGTCATGCATGACGGACAGGGGGGATTCGCCGGAATCGGTCGGCTCGTAGTTGTCCACCATCGGCAGCGTCACAGGCAGCTGATCTTCCGGCACAGCCACCATACCGCACTTGTCGCAGTGCACAATCGGGATGGGTTCGCCCCAGTAGCGCTGGCGGCTGAACACCCAGTCGCGGAGCTTGTAGTTGACCTTCTTCTCGCCCAGCCCGTTCTTCTCCAGATACTCAATGATCGCTTCCTTCGCCTGCGCGACCTTCATGCCATCAAGGAAGCCGGAATTGACCATCACGCCGTCCTGAATATCGGTATACGCTGCTTCCTCAATATTGCCGCCCGCGACGACCTCAATCATCGGGATGCCAAACTTATGCGCGAACTCCCAGTCACGGGTGTCGTGCGCCGGAACAGCCATGATTGCACCCGTGCCGTAGGTCATCAGCACATAGTCGCTCAGCCAAATCGGGATTTCCTTGCCGTTGACGGGGTTGACGGCGCGGACACCCTCAATCTGCACACCCGTCTTGTCCTTCGCCAGCTCGGCGCGCTCAAAGTCGCTCTTCTTCGCGGCTTCCGCGCGGTACGCCATGCACGCGTCGTAGTTGGTGATTTGGTCTTTCAGCTTGTCAATCAGCGGATGCTCAGGGGACAAGACCATGTACGTCGCGCCGAAGAGCGTATCCGGGCGCGTGGTGAAAACGCGCACCTTCTCGCCCGGCACGGTCAGGGAAAAATCCACTTCCGCGCCGACACTGCGGCCAATCCAGTTGCGCTGCTGCACCTTCACCTTGTCGATGAAGTCCACCGTGTCCAAGCCGTCGAGCAGCTTCTGGGCATAGGCGGTAATCTTCAGCATCCACTGCTTCTTGACCTTGCGGATGACCTGCGTGCCGCAGCGCTCGCACACGCCGCCGACAACTTCCTCATTCGCCAGACCGCACTTGCAGCTGGGGCACCAGTTAATCGGCATTTCGGACTTGTACGCCAGCCCGTGCTTGAACAGCTGAAGGAAAATCCACTGCGTCCAGCGGTAGTAGGACGGATCGGTGGTGTTGACCTCGCGGGAATAGTCGAAGGAGAAGCCGATTTTCTGCAATTGCTCGCGGAAGTGGTCGATGTTCTTCTTCGTCACGATGGCGGGGTGAACCTTGTTCTTGATGGCGTAGTTCTCCGTCGGCAGACCGAAGGCGTCCCAGCCGATGGGGAAAAGGACATTGCAGCCCTCCATGCGGCGCTTGCGGGCGATGATATCCATCGCGGTATTGGAGCGCGGATGGCCGACGTGCAGCCCCTGTCCCGACGGATACGGGAACTCAATCAGGCCGTAGAATTTCGGCATGGTGTAGTCGTTCTTCGCCTCGAAAACGTGACTGTCCGCCCAGCGCTTCTGCCACTTCGGTTCGATGGCTTTGGGGTCATAGGGTTTGAATTCCATGATGCTTCCTCCCTGCTTTTCTCGGACGGAACAAAAAAACGTTCCGCCCCTGCAAACTCTGCAAAGACGAAACGGATGTTTCGCGGTACCACTCTGCTTGTCCGGACGTGCCGAACCTCTCTTGCGCGTAACGTGCGCCATTCGCCGAACCCTTCGTCCGGTTTGCGCTCCGGGGCGAGCGGCTGACAGGCGTCTGACCGCGCTTCCACCAGCACGCGGCTCTCTGGAACAGACGGAACTTCCAGCGTTCCCCTTCATTGCGGGACAAGGTCAGTATAATGCTTTTTGCGGGTGTTGTCAAGGGTTTCGGTCTTTGCTTTTTCGGTGTTTTTACACGCAGAATGGTTCGCTTCAGCCGAATTTTGTGCTATACTATTAGCAATTATGCTGCGGCAAGGAGGAAAGGCGTTATGCACCTGATTATCCCCAAGAATTACAATCCCGTGCTGAACCTGCGGGATACGGAAATCGCCATCAAACTGGTCAAGGATTTTTTCGAGACGGAGTTAGCCCGCGCGCTGAACCTGACCCGTGTGTCCGCGCCGATTATGGTCACGCCCGGCAGCGGTCTGAACGACAACCTGAACGGCGTCGAACGACCGGTATCCTTTGACGTTCTTGAAACCGGTGAAACGGCGGAAATCGTCCATTCGCTGGCGAAATGGAAGCGTCAGGCGCTCAAAACGTACGGCTTCCAGCCCGGTGAAGGGCTGTATACGGACATGAACGCCATCCGCCGCGACGAAACGACCGACAACATCCACTCGATTTTCGTCGACCAGTGGGACTGGGAGAAAATCATCACCCCTAAGCAGCGCACGATGGAAACGCTGCAAGCGACCGTCCGCGCGATTTACCTCACCCTGCGCAAGACGGAGGGCTTCGTCTGCGCGCACTATCCGCACATCAAGCCCGAACTGCCCGACGACATCACGTTCGTCTCGTCGCAGGAATTGGAGGATTTGTATCCCGACCTGCCGCCGAAGGAACGCGAATACCGGGCAGTGCGCGAATACGGCGCGGTGTTCCTGACGGGCATCGGCGGTGCGCTGCGTTCCGGACAGATGCACGACGGCCGCGCCCCGGACTACGACGACTGGTCACTCAACGGTGACATTCTGCTCTACGACCCGCTGCTGGACATTGCGCTGGAAGTGTCGAGCATGGGCATCCGCGTTGACCCGGACGCGCTGCGCCGTCAGCTGGCGATTCGTGGCTGCGAGGAGCGTGCGGAGCTGCCATTCCAGAAGGCACTGCTGAATGGCGAGCTGCCCCAGACGATGGGCGGCGGCATCGGGCAGAGCCGCATGTGCGTCTATCTGCTGCGCAAAGCGCATGTGGGCGAGGTGCAGGCGAGCCTGTGGCCGCTGGACGTGCAGGACGCGTGCAGGAAGGCAAATATTCAGCTGCTGTAAGCAAAGCAATGAGGGCAAGCCTGAAATGCGGCTTGTCCCCCTGTTTTATTATCCCGTATGAAATTGCCCCATCATGCAGAGACTCTCGCCGCTGCCCCATCTGCTTCATACTGCACGATCCACCGCCGAAATGTTTCCTGACTTACGCCTGCCTCTGCTGCTGCGTCACGCATGCTTTTCTTTCCGAATTTGCCTTTTGCTGATATCCCATAAAATGCTCCCTCCATGATTGACAGTTTGGTTTTTTACTGTCTCTCATAGAGGGAGCATATCACATTCCCCAGCAGTGTCTTCATGTCCGCGCAGGGAAGCGTTCACTCCCCTGCGCGGACGTTTTTTGACTGGCTTATACTATTCCCAAATGAGAATTCGCGGCGCAAGCAGATGGCGCGGGTGAATTCGGAAATAGTATTACTTCTTTTCCGACCCCATCGCGCCCGTCATCAGGACAGCACCCGAAATCACGGCGAGCAGCATCAGGATGAAGGAGAGGATGAACGGAACGCCCAGCGCACCGATGGTGGACGTGCCGCCGAAAATCAGCACGAGGTCATCCATGCGGAAGTTGATTTCCGTCACCAGATAACGGAACCACGCAACCAGTGTGCACGCCAGACCAGCCGCCGCCAGCAGACCAATCTTCTTCACGCCCGCGACGAAGTAGCACACCGCCGACACGAGGAGCAGCACCAGCACAACCGCGTCGAAGTTCATCTTCGTGGTCGCAGCCGTGTCAATGATGATGTAGAAGATAGCCGCCAGCACCGCAATCACCGCTGCGACAATCGAAACCGTCTTGCGGTCAGCGGGCGCCGCCTTCTTCTTGACGTCCATGAAGTAGGACACCAGCATCGCGAGACCGAAGAGCGCGGTCAGCACAATCAGCACGATGCGCGCAATCAGCATGTCCGTCTCGACCCAAGACGTCGTGTGGACGACGTGGCTGGTTTCGTTCATGCCGTTCATAGCGGCGGAGTTCGCGTAGGTATAGAGGAAGTTCTTCGCCGAAGTGCGGAGGTTGTTCAGCAGCTTGCCGTCTTCCGCCGCCCAGCCTTCAATCTTCGACACCAGCCAGTCGCCGGAGGACAGCCAAGTGTCATTGCCCGCTTCCAGACCGATGGAAACGTCCATCCAGTTGCGGTTCGCCATCACAGCGTCCGTCAGCGTCACGCCGACGAAGCCCCATTCCTTGCGCAGAACTTCGTTGCAAAGTCCGCTGTGCGCGCCTGCCCAGCGCGTGCCAATGCGGTTGAAGGAGGTCATAGCGGCGTTCGCACCGCCCTCTTCCACCGCGTACTGGAAGCCCTTCAGGTAGATTTCACGAATCGCCTGTTCCGTCGCGAAGGTTGCAACCGACTGGCGGTACGTCTCAAAGTCATTGAGAGCGAAGTGCTTGATGTAGACGACCAGACCCTTCGAGCGAGCCGCTGCCACTTCCTGCGCCGCCATCTTGCCGGACAGGAAGCCGTCCTCGGAGTAATAC
>ERZ1027038.665-NODE-665-length-13786-cov-4.937951_pt1 | contig 13786 bp, 9 predicted proteins | sample MGYA00519439_ERZ1027038 | MGnify/ENA primary metagenome ERZ1027038 (study PRJEB26926, sample SAMN06164807) | human gut metagenome | biome: ENVO:00009003; feature: ENVO:2100002; material: ENVO:00002003 | host: Homo sapiens | place: USA | collected 2012 ... | reverse complement strand
ACACCCCCCCAAAAACGCTCTCCTATTTCAAACAAGTGAAGGGGTTAATTCCGAACCACGAAAACGGAAGCCTTTCACTTGTTCTTTGACAACTGAATAAATCATTCACTAAGACTTTATTTCTGATGATTTTAGCCACCTTATCGGGTACGCCGTGACTTCTGCATTGTAGAACAGCGAGAACTCCCGGTATAAGTAATAGGTTGCACCTGTTACGGCGATGACAGTCAGAAGGATAATGATACTTCTCTACGGAGCTGGCGGAGTACCCGGCAGAGGTGAAATTCCTATGATACAGATTAGCAGTCTGTTCCTTAGTGACTTCCCGTGAGCTTTTGCTCGGCAAGGGGTGTTGAGAACAAATATTGCCCGACCGGTTAGGAAATGAGCCGGTCAAGTACATAGTCATACTGCGATGGCTATGAATTTTACGAAAGGAGGACGCACAAAGTGTCGAACTGCAAAACGATTGCCATATGCAATCAAAAAGGCGGAGTTGGAAAGACGACCACTACGGTAAACCTCGGCGTCGGTCTTGCAATGCAAGGAAAGAAAGTGTTGCTCATAGACGCAGACCCACAGGGCGACTTAACCACTTGTCTCGGATGGAAGGATACGGATAACTTGGGTATCACGCTTGCAACGAAACTTACAGATGTCATAAACGAAACGATGAATGACCCTACGGTCGGTATTCTGCACCACGACGAAGGTGTTGACCTTGTTCCGGCAAACCTTGAGCTTTCTGCTATGGAGTTTAACCTTGTCAACGCAATGAGCAGAGAGACGGCATTGAGAAATTATCTCAGCGAAGTGAAGGACAAATACGACTATATCCTTATAGATTGTATGCCTTCCCTCGGAATGGTAACAATCAATGCTTTATCTGCGGCAGACAGCGTTATTATTCCTGTTCAGGCTCAGTATTTACCGGCTAAAGGAATGACGCAGCTTGTTCAGACCATTTCACGAGTTAAGAAGCGTATCAATCCGAACTTAAAGATTGACGGTATGCTTCTCACTTTGGTGGATAGCCGTACCAACCTCGCCAAAAGCACGGTAGAAGCTCTGAGAGAGAACTTCGGCAATCAAATCAAGATGTATCGAACATATATCCCGATTGCCGTAAAAGCCGCAGAGACTTCTTCCAAAGGCAAGAGTATTTTTGCCTACGAACCCAACAGTACGGTGTCAAAGGCGTACACCGAATTTACAAAGGAGGTGTTAGCCGATGGCAGGAAGAAAGAGCGACTTCACTCTCACGAAGCTCGATGATTTATTCTCAACGCAGGAACAGAGAGATGAAGAAAAGCTTTCAAAAATCCGAGATATTCCCTTGACTGAGATTGACGATTTCCCCGACCACCCTTTTAAGGTGCGTGATGACGAGGATATGGCACAGCTCATAGAGAGTATTAAGGAACGAGGGGTTATTACGCCGGCGACGGTAAGGCAAAAAGAGGACGGCAGATACGAACTCATATCGGGACACCGACGAAAGCGAGCCTGTGAGCTTGCCGGGTTTGATACACTCCGTTGTGAAGTCGTTGACCTGAACCGAGACGAAGCCACAATTCTAATGGTTGAGAGCAACTACCAAAGGTCGCAGATACTTCCCTCAGAAAAAGCCTATGCCTACAAAATGCGTTTGGAAGCAATGAAAAGACAGGCAGGCAGACCGAGCAAAGAAAATGGTGTCCCAGTGGGACACGATTCTTTGGTTGGTAAATCAAGAGAACTGTTAGCGGCAGAAGGTCAAGACAGTAACACGCAAATTCAGCGATATATTCGCCTTACAAATCTTGTTCCTGAACTGTTGGAATATGTTGACGAGGGGCGAATTAAAATGCGACCGGCGGTTGAATTGTCCTTTCTCGATGAGGACAGTCAGCGTGATGTGGTTGATGAAATCGACCTGAACGACGCAACTCCATCCCACGACCAAACAATCCGTATGCGAAAGTTCTTTGAGGAGGGCAAGCTCACAACCGAAGCAATCCAAGCGATTATGTCGGAGGAAAAACCGAACCAAAGGGAGAAAATTGTTTTGAGGGGCGACAGGGTTCGACAGCTTATCCCGAAGAACATTCCCATAAGCCAAACGGAGGATTTTGTGTGCAAGGCATTGGAGCATTACAACAAGTTTCTGCGAAGCAGAGCCGACCGTGACAGCCGATAGCCTTCCCCCTTTCTCACACTCTAACCCCTATATATACCGGCTATTTACCTGCTGAAAAATATACTCTATCTCCCTTAAATATATCTATCTCAACTAACATATAGCTATCTAATAAAGGGTTCGCACATTTGGAGCAAAAGCAAAATGTCTGCTACGATAAAAAGTTCAGCCATTCGCACCTTTGATGTTTTTTGCCTGATTGAGTACGATTAAGGCGAAAGGAGCGATGGATATGAAAAACAGGCTTATATCTTGTGTTCTTGCCTGCCTGATGATTTTCCTTGTAGGTTGTAACGGTAACACAGCCAAAGAAGCTGCACAGGAGATAACGAAAACGGAGACTTCTTTTCCGGCTGGTAATACCGAAACAAATTCTCAGGAAGAAACGGCAGAAGAACCGGAAAGCACGGCAGTTCAGGAAGATACACCGATTACGGCAGAAGAAAGCCAGTCAACTGCTGAAAGTCAAACGGTTGCGACTGTTCAGACAAAACCGGCGGAAGAAAAACCGGTTGATACTCCTGTAACTGAAAAGCCAAAGGCAGAGCCACCAAAGCAGACAACCACGCAGGCTGAACCCGAGAAACAAACGGAGCAGCCAAAAGAACAGACAACTGCCGAACAAAAGCCGGTTGAAATACCGACGGAGAAGCCGGCAGAACCAAAACCGACCGAGCCGCCTAAGCAGACATTCGATGTCAGCCCTTATGTAAGTTACGCAAAAGAGTATGCGGTGAGCATAGGGCTTTCTCTTGACAGCACGGCGACAGAATGTTGGGACGATCCCATATCCGCAAATCCTAACCGAAGCGGTATCAAATCTGATATTGAAAGCAGACTGAACCGATACAAGAACAGCGAAGGCTTTACCGCTGTGTGGATATGGACAGAAAAGCTATCCGATACGGAGTACAACATCTATATCGGCTACTGCTAAAACAAAATAATTTTAAGCGGACGCACTGAGTAAAATCGGTGCGTTTTTGCATTTCAAGGAGGAAAACGCAATGGTTAAAACAAAATTCAAGAAAGCCGTCTCGCTTGTGTTGGCGACGGTTATGAGCCTTACTGCTTTTATGGGCATTGGGGCAACGACAGCCTTTGCAGCCGTAGGAGAAAAAGCCGATGTGTACCTCGTCGATTATCCCCGAAGCGGAGATACCAACAACAACGGCGAATGGGGACACGGCAATCTCAACTATATGAACGGTTGGAAAGGTCTTTCCACAAAATACACAGGACTTCGTGCAATGGGTTCATATTCGGGCAATATCGCCTATTGTATTGAGCCGGGTACAGGTCAGCGGACTGGAGATACTCTTACCGAAAAGGACGAAAACTTCTTTAACAACATCAGTCCGAACGGTACGATTTCCGGCGATGATATTCGCCTGCTTATCGGTCGTATCTTGCAGTATGGCTATCGTGGAGGGATTTCGACAAGCTGGAAGTCGCAGAACGAAAGCGACGCCAATTGTATCGCACACGCTTATGCCACTCAGATTTTGATTTGGGAAACGATTGTCGGCGAAAGAGACGCAAACTTTAATCACGTTTCTACCGGCGGGTACAATGCTGTGCTTGAATGTGTAAGCTCCGCACACCCTCTTCGCAGTAAAATCTTGTCGTACTACAACAGTATGGTAACAAGCGTTCAGAATCATACCAAAATGCCGAGCTTCTGCACAAGGACAAGCGGTTCTGCAAAGGTAAACGAGCTTGAATGGAACGGAAGCAAGTATGTTGCTACTCTCACCGATACAAACGGTGTCCTTGGCAATTACAACTTCTCGGCAAACATTGACGGTGTTTCTTTCTCTGTCAGCGGAAACAAATTGACTGTTTCGATGGAAAAAGCTCCGAGCAAGGAATTTACCATCATAGCCGCAAAAAAGAACGGCGTCCGCAGAGGTGTAGTCGTATGGTCTGACGGTATCCATCAGAACGGAAACGGCATTCAGGATGTAGTCACTTACGCTCAGGAGGTAAGCGACCCTGTCAGCGGTTTTGTCAAAATGAAGGTTAGCTACGGCTCTTGTCAGATTGTAAAGACAAGTGAGGACGGAAAGGTTGACGGCATTCAGTTTACTGTCAGCGGTAACGGATTCAATCAGACTGTAACGACTGCAAACGGCGGTAAGTTCCAGCTTGATAACCTTATGCCCGGTGTTTACACAGTCACTGAGCAGTCTATCGACAAATATGTGCCGCAGGAGGTTCACAGAGTAACTGTTGTTGCGGGTCAGGTGTCAAAGGTCAACTTCAATAATGTTCTCAAGAGAGGTAATCTTCAGGTCATCAAATCTTCGGAAGATAATCTTGTAGAGGGTGTTACCTTCCACCTTTACGGCACTTCACTTGCGGGCATTGCCGTAGATGAGTATGCCGTAACAGATAAGAACGGTGTTGCTTCTTTCAATGATGTGCTTATCAGCGGCACTACCCCGTACACCGTTGAAGAAGTGGATACGGCTATCCGTTATGTTGTGCCTGCAAATCAGACCGCACCGATTAACTGGAAATATGTTACAACCCGCAATTTCACGAACATTCTCAAAAAGTTCAGCGTGACTGTAACAAAGAGCGACCGTGAGGAAGGAACACCGCAGGGCGACGCTACCCTTGCCGGAGCAGTTTACGGTATCTATAAAGGTGAAACCCTTGTGGACAAGTATGTGACGGACAAAAACGGTCAGTTTACCACAAAGGAATATATCTGTGATGACGACTGGACAATCCGTGAAATCACTCCGTCCGAGGGCTATCTGCTTGATACCGCAATCCATAAGGTCGGTGCTGAACCGCAGCTTTATACGGTAGAACACAATCAGACAGCAAATGATGTTACCGAACAGGTTATGAAAGGCAATATTGCCATCATCAAGCATACCGATAACGGAGAAACTCAGATTGAGACACCCGAAAACGGTGCAACCTTTGAAATCTATCTCAAATCTTCCGGCAGCTTTGACTCAGCAGAAGAAGATGAAAGAGATGTCATTGTCTGTGATGAAAACGGCTTCGGTCAGACAAAGGATATGCCTTACGGCGTATATACCGTTCATCAGACCTCCGGCTGGGAAGGTCGTGAGCTGATGAAAGACTTCGATGTGTTCATTGCTCAGGACGGGCAGACCTACCGCTATCTTATCAACAACGCAAACTTTGAAAGCTATATCAAGGTTGTCAAGGTGGACGCAGAAAGCGGCAAAAACATTCCGTATGCCGGTGCTGGGTTCAAAATCTTTGACCCTGACGGCAATCAGGTAACAATGACCTTTACTTATCCTACGCCGACAACGATTGATACTTTCTACACCGACGCAAACGGACAGCTTGTTACACCGGAGAAACTGGAATACGGCAAGGGATATGCTCTTGTTGAGGTTCAGGCTCCTTACGGCTATGTGCTTGACAGCACACCGGTGTACTTTGATGTGGCTGAGGAACATTCTTCCGATGAGGGTGGTATTACCGTGATTAAGGTAGATAAGCCAAATATGGCACAGAAAGGTACTGTCAGCATTGAAAAGACCGGCGAGGTGTTCTCAGGGGTAAATATCTCCGGCGAGGAAAACGCCGATGTGATTTATCAGCCTGTCTATGAAGTGAAAGGTCTTGCAGGTGCGGTTTATGAGATTACCGCAGCAGAAGATATTATCACTCCTGACGGTACAGTGCGTTTCACAAAGGGCGAGGTCGTAGATACTGTTACCACAGATGAAAACGGACTTGCCAAGAGTAAGGAGCTTTACCTCGGCAGATATACAGTGGTTGAAATCACCGCACCGGAGGGTATGGTTATCAACAAGGAAGCACACGAGGTCGAGCTGACCTACGCAGGTCAGGAAGTTGCCGTGACGGAAACCGCAACCAGCTTCGTAAACGAGAGACAAAAGGTTACGGTAAGTCTTGAAAAGGCTATCGAAAAGAACGACATCTTCAACATCGGCAACGGCGATGAAGTGAAAAACATCAGCTTCGGACTTTTTGCCGCCGAGGAACTTGTTTCCGCAAGCGGTACTTCTATCCCGGCAGACGGTCTGATTGAGATTATCTCTCTTTCCGAAAACGGCAAGGCAGTTATCAAAACCGACCTTCCTTTCGGAAGCTACTATGTAAAGGAGCTTGCCACCGACGAGCATTATATCCTTTCCGACAGCAAGTATCCGTTTGCTTTCAGCTATGCGGGACAGGATACCGAAACTGTTGAGATTGCAGTCAATGAGGGCAAGCCGATTGAAAACAAGCTCATTTACGGTTCTGTCTCCGGTAAGAAGATTAACGAGAACGGCGAAGAACTCGGCGGTGCAGTTATCGGGCTGTTTAAGGCTGATGAAACCGAATTTACAAAAGAAAATGCTTTGATGACTGCTACCTCCCAAAAAGACGGTAGCTTTTCTTTTGAGAAAGTGCCGTATGGCAACTGGCTTGTAAGAGAAATCGAACAGCCGGAGGGCTTCGTGCTTGATGAAACTTCTTATGAAGTTAAAATCTCCGAGGTCGGTCAGGTCATTGAGGTTGAAATCGTCAATGAGTATGTTCACGGCAATATCAAGTTGACTAAGGTCGATGAAGATTACCCGGACAACAAGCTGACGGGTGCGACCTTTGAGGTTTACAAAGATGTGAACGGCGACGGCAAACTGGACGACGGAGACGAGCTTATCGGAACGCTCTCCGAAACCTCTACCGGTATTTACGAGATGAAGGAGCTTCTCTACGGAAAATACCTTGTAAGAGAAACTAAAGCACCGGAAGGCTTTGAGCTTGATAAGGGTGTGTACTCTGTTTTCATTGAAAAAGATGAAACCACTTATGAGGTAGAAAACAAAGCCGGCGTCGGCTTCATTAACACGGCAATGAAAGGAAACCTGAAAATCGTAAAGACTTCCTCTGACGGTAAGGTTGAAGGCTTCACTTTCAGAGTTACGGGAGTAAACGGTTATGACCGCAGCTTCACGACCGATAAGAACGGCGAAATCATTATCGAGGGACTTCGTATCGGAGATTACACCATTTCCGAGGTTCAGGATTCTGTCTCTGCTTCCTATGTGCTTCCTGCGGATAAGATTGCAACCGTAAAGGTTAGCTCTACTACCGTTGTGGAAATGCACAATGAACTGAGAGACACGCCAAAGACCGGAGATAACAGCAATGTCGGCTTGTGGACAGCACTTGCGGGGCTTTCTGCCCTCGGCATTGTAGGCACAGCCATTGTTGCGTACAGAAAAAAGAAGAAGGAGGACAATGAGTGATGGACGCTAAAACAATCGTAGCAGTTGTATTGGTCGCCTTTATTATCGGCGGCTTTATCTTCTTGCAGATTAAGAACAGGAAGAAATAAGGAACACGAAAGTGGGCGGAGTGAAAACTTCGCCCACAGTTCTTTTACGGAGGTGCATTATGAATAAGCAAAAGACGGTTGACAGCAAGGTGCTTGCAATTCTTAGGGAATGCCCCGAAACAAGGTATGACGATATGCAGCTTATCCTTTGCTATTACAACCGATACAGCTATATGAGAGTCGGCGATTTGCCGCTTGAAGATATAGTCAACAACTATAAAGGGTACGGCTTGCCGTGCTTTGAAACTATCCGCAGAGCAAGACAGAGAGTTCAATCCCTGTTTCCCGAACTGTCCAGACAGTGCAGCGGTTGCGACTGCGGGAATATTAGAATTGTGATTGAAGTAAGCTGAGGTGTGGATATGAACGAGGAAAAAAGAAAAATCGGTGAATACACCGTTCTCTGCTCGGTCAATGTGGGCGAAAAGGAAGTTATCTTGGCTTCCAATGAGCAAAGTACAAACGGCGATAAATTTTTGTGCGGCTTTGCAGAACGAAACGACCTGTTTGAACTGTGTTCTGAATGTATAGTAAGCGATGACTATATCGAAATCGTACACCTTTTCGGAAGCCGTGTGGCAAATGAAGCGGAGCTTTTCAAGGAACAGGTCGAGAAACTGGATATTCCAATCACGCTTATAACGGAAGCCGACTGTATCCCCGACCACTATTCCAAAGACATCAACGGCAAAATCATTGCCATTGACCCAAAGGTGTTAAAGCCCGAATTTCAGCGAGCCGACAGACAGCTCTACTATGTTACGGGCGGCTTCGGTGCATCGGCAAACAGCCGTGGAAGTGCCGTATTCTGCACAAATCTTCACACCGGCAAATCAACCCGATATGAAAGAATGGATGTTATGGGTGAAGTAAAGCCTGAGTGCCTGCCTGAATGGGCAAAGGAAAAGGCACAGGAGCTTTCACACACGAAGCGAAACAAAGACAAAGAACGATAAGGAGGACAAAGCGATGAAGGAGAAATTTACTTTTCAGCAAAAGACAAAGCTTCTGACAAAACTGTTTGACGCAGGCTGCAATACGGAAAAGAAATTGCAACAGCTTGATATGGAGAGCATTTTGAAAATTCCCGGTATCACTATTCCGGATATGAGCCTGATTATCGAGCTTCAGAAGCAGACCAAAGCCAATAAGCTGTTCTCTTATTTGGGAGGTGGCACTGATGAGCAGGCAGGAACAGAATGACCGTCATATCATTTGGAGCGACCTTAACCTTGACCTTGATGATTGGCGAGAGTCGTTAGAGGAACTGTACCCTAACTACCCGGAAGATGAACTGTACGACATTATGGTAAAATCCAATGCCGAAAACCTATATGATGAACGAGTAAATCTTGATATTCAGCTTTCACAGCCAATTATCGTTATCGGCGACCTCGGCAGATGGAACGGCAGAGTGTCGGGATACAAGATGATTGATTCCGGCAACATTAAGGACTGCCTTTATTCCGATACCGATTACACCGAATGGTATGTGGACAAGTACGGCGACCTTCGAGCCGACGCCGTTCATCACGACGGCACAAACCATTATTTATACCGTGTATTCAAAGACGATGTTACCGATACGCAGATTGAAAATCTGCAAGATAAAATCTATAACGGAAAAGCCACAAGAGCCGACATCACACGAGTTACCAAAAGACTCGGCGATGATATTGCCGGCGTATATGGTTTTTCTATTCCAAAGCAAAGACAACCAAACGAACAAGCGAGGTGATAAAAATGGATTACAGAGTATTGACCGAAGCAGAGCGAAAATACACCTTCAGCCAAAGTCAGCAGCTCTCTATGCAGACCGGTCTTATCGGATATTTGCGAGCCGACTTCGGTTCTGCCGGAAACGAGTTTTGGACGACTTGGAACGATTTCAGAAAAGACCTGAAAACCGATGAATTTAAGGCTGAATTTGATGATGTGATAAACGGATTGCGTGAAGGCGATGTTTTGTCCGGCAGAAAGGCTATGTCCTCTTACTGTTATTCCACTCCCGACAGCTCCTTTAATGATGACCGCAACCACTACGGCATTCGTCTCGATACGGAAAAGTACAGCTATCTTATGAGGTTTAACCCAAACAGGGGCGAGTACAATCTGTACTGCTATTGCTATCAGAAAGAGTGGCTGAACAGTCACTTGAAAAATGCCGAGCGTGGTATCCGATTTATCGACCCGCACTATCAGGAGCAGTTTCGCATTGCTGACGGAGAGAAAATTACAATTAAGCTCGGCGACGGCAAAACAATGGATAGGACTTGCAGATATATTGACGACTACCATTTGGAGGTCGGCACTAATCTCTACCACATCTGCGAATTTGCCGAGCTTTGCGAGAGAAACGGTCATACCGCAGAACCAGCCACAAAAGAAAACACGAAGCCTACAAAGGACAAAGAAAAATCACGATAAGGAGGTGCAGACGAGGTGGCAAGAAAATTTGACCTGATTTCGGAGCTGTATGAAAGAACCTGTTTTGCAGTTACAGACAATCCGGTAAACTGGCAATCGTTTCTTAAAACAGCAGGCAGAAATTTCAGGCTCCGATTTGATGAACAGCTTCTCATATATGCCCAAAGACCCGACGCAACAGCCGTGCTTGAAATCGAACGATGGAACGGCACTTTCGATCGTTGGGTAAACCGAGGAGCAAAAGGTATTGCCGTATTTGAGGACGCAGACAGAAGCCGTCAAAGGCTGATTCATTACTTCGATATATCGGACACCCACGAAAGCCGATATTCCCGCCCTGTTCCGATTTGGGAGATGAGACCCGAATATGAAGCAGAGGTTATTGAAACGCTTGAAAACACTTTCGGTGCGGTAAACGATACAACGAGTATTGAAAATGTCGTCAAAGAGAGCATTGCCAATGCCGTCGAGGACAACATCGCAGACTATATCTCCGACTTTATGAGCTTGAGCGCAGGAAGCGATATTGAGTATTTGTCTGCCGACGAAGCAAACGCCTTGTATTTGGAGCTTGTCAAAAACAGCGTGTCATATATGGTTATGGCACGATTGGGGCTGGACGCAGACAAGGTTTATTCTCCCGATGACTTTGCCGGTATTTCAAGCTTCAATTCACAGGAAGTTCTCAATGCGGTGGGTATTGCTACAAGCGACATTGCAGAAATGGCGTTGCTCCCTGTCAGCAGAACAATCAGTACGCTCAGCAAGGAAAATCGCATAATTGATGAACAGGAGCAATCCGAATACAATAAAGACATCAAAGACGAAAGGAGTCAAAGCAATGAGCGAAATCACATACACAATGGTGGGAGATTACAATCTTCCGAACCTGAAGCTGCCGGAGCAGACGGAAGTGACTCTCGGCAGATGGTCGCAGATGAGGAGAACTTATCTGAAGGAACATCACAAAATCCTGTACTACAATCTTCTGACGAAAGGGATTCTGAACAGTCACTTGGCGGAGGTTCAGCAGAGAGCGAGCGAACTGGAGGATACTCTCGTGAAGCAGATGGCACAGAAAGCCGGGCTGACGGAACAGATGAAAGCGGAAGATATGATGAAATGGGTTCGCCTGATGAACAACATCAGGAACTCGGCACAGGAAATCGTGAAGAATCAGGTAATATTCGCTTAGAGTATTACGACAGAAACCACGAGGACAGGAGCCTGCCGTTTTTCGGTGGCGATGATACTATCCGAGAGATACTCGGTACTACCCCGCATTTGTCCGCTTCAAAGGAAGAAATCAAAGACTTCTATGAGAGAAATACGGACAATGCGACCCGTACCGAATATATCAAGGGTATCTTCAACAACGATTACACACAGCTTACTTTAAGCGACGGCAGGCTTGTCGGCTACAAAACATTTCAGAATGTCCTCCACTTGTGGGAGGGCGAATACGAAAACAGAACCGCTCAGAGCTTCTATGACTGGGGCGTTATCGCACAGCATTTTGAAGCAATGAGACTTTTGGGAGAATTGACCGATACAATGAAGCCGCTTCCGTCTATGGACGGTCAGTTGACTCTCATTATGGGCAATCAGGCAGAGGAACAAAAAACCTCTGCCTTTACTTTTTCTCAAGAAATCATAGACGCTATACTGACCCGTGGAAGCGGAGTTTCCGAGGGCAAAATGCGTATCTATGAGCAGTTTGAAAAGAGTCTTTCCGCAAAAGAGAACGCCGACTTCTTGAAAAACGAATACGGTTGGGGCGGCTCTTACCCTGTCATCATCGGTGCAGGCATAGATGAAAGCCACGACGGAAAAGGTATCACAATCTCAAAAGGTATCGGAAGCGACAAGCCGCACATTACGCTTTCTTGGTCTCAGGTGGAAAAGCGTATCGGAGACCTTATCCGTATGGACAGATACTTAAATCCAAAGGAAAAAGAAAAGTACCCTGAATGGCTTGAAAAACAGGAAGAACGGCGAGCCGAGCTTGCAGAGCAGAGAAAAAACCGAGAGATACTCTCTACCGCACCGCCTGAGCCTGAAAGACAAGAGGACGAGCCGGAAGCACGGTATGAATATCATCTCGGCGACAGCGTATATATCGGAGCTTCTCAGTATGAGATTTTGTCCTTTGACGAAAACCGTGTAATGCTTTATGACTTCGATATGCCCCTATTCAACAAGGAGCTTTCAAGGGAAGAATTTGACCGCAAAGTGCGTGAAAACCCAATGAACGACCACTTGAAGGTCAGTGTATTACCGGCGGAAGAAAAAGCCGTTACAGGCGAAAATGAAGCTCAAAATGATACCGAAACCATACAGGATTTCAGACCGAAAACCGGTTACGACGACGCTTTCTTTATCGACCGGGACAATGAAAGCATAACTTGGATGTACTATAATTCCGACAGCAATGCCGGAGGTCAGTATGTTACAAATACGCTTTCTTTTGACGAGATACAGCAAGCCGCACGGGAGTATGAGTCGGCTGAGGATTTCTTTGATTACCTCGGCAGTATTGCAAATCAGGAGCTTGCCGATGTTGGTACGGAATGGTTTGAGGACGCAGAGCGAGAGTTTCACAAGACGCCGGATTTGACCGACTGTACCTCCGCCACAATGGAAGCTCTCATTGAAAATGCTGAAAGAGCTGATATGGTGGCAACGAATATCGGGAATGTACCGATTGAGGATTACAGAGAAATCGTTGCTACTCAAAACGGTTTTGACAGCTATGAGGAAATGTATAACGAGGGTATCCGTATCGGCAACGGTTACGACAAAGAACCTGAACCGATTGTTCCCGCTTGGGAGCAAAAGAAAAAGTCAAAGGTTAAGAGCTTTGACCTCCACCCGGATATTCCGATGTCCGAGCGACACAACTTTGACCTTGCCAATAATCAGGTTGAGGAAGTGAACAAAAAAGAGCGTTTTCACAGGAACTATGCGGCGATTAAGGTCTTGAAAGACTGTCAAAGCGAAAACCGTTTTGCGACACCCGATGAGCAGAAAATCTTGTCGAGATATGTCGGTTGGGGCGGTATTCCCGAAGCCTTTGACGAACGAGCCGGAGCTTGGCATACCGAGTATGCAATGCTGAAAAATATCCTGACGCCGGAGGAATATGCGTCGGCAAGAGAAAGCACATTGACTGCTTTTTACACCCCACCCGAAGTTATCAATGCCATATACAAGGCAATGGAGCAGATGGGATTTCGTGAGGGCAATTTGTTAGAACCGTCTTGCGGTATCGGTAATTTTATCGGTATGCTGCCAAGGTCAATGGAAAATGCAAAGGTTTACGGCGTTGAACTTGATAACGTTTCAGCCGGTATCGCACAGCAGCTTTATCAGAAATCTTCCATTGCGGCACAGGGCTTTGAGGAAGTAAATGTCCCCGACAGCTTCTTTGACGGCGTTATCGGCAATGTGCCTTTCGGAGATTTCAAAGTCTCCGACAAACGATACGACAAGTACAACTTCTTAATCCACGATTATTTCTTTGCGAAATCGCTTGATAAGTTACGCCCCGGCGGTGTGATGGCTCTCGTGACAAGCAAAGGAACTATGGACAAGGAAAACTCCAATGTGCGTAAATATATCGCACAGAGGGCGGAGCTTCTCGGAGCAATCAGGCTCCCGAATGACACTTTCAAAGGCAATGCCGGGACAGAGGTTGTATCCGATATTCTGTTCTTGCAAAAGCGAGACAGACTCATAGATATTGAGCCGGACTGGGTTCATCTTGACACCGACGAAAACGGTATAAGGATGAACTCATATTTTGTTCCTGTCTCTTATACACATCTGACGCT
>ERZ1027038.661-NODE-661-length-13841-cov-5.250326_pt1 | contig 13841 bp, 3 predicted proteins | sample MGYA00519439_ERZ1027038 | MGnify/ENA primary metagenome ERZ1027038 (study PRJEB26926, sample SAMN06164807) | human gut metagenome | biome: ENVO:00009003; feature: ENVO:2100002; material: ENVO:00002003 | host: Homo sapiens | place: USA | collected 2012 ... | reverse complement strand
ACGAGATGAGCGCTAGTCTCGTGGGCTCGGAGATGTGTATAAGAGACAGAGTATGCTCATCTGCGTTTACGATACCGCAAACGAGGCGGAGATACTGAAAGCGAAAATAACACAGATCGCAACGGCGGCATATCGACGAATTGCCTACAGGGTATGTCAGAGGTATGAGAGCTTTGTGACGGAGTGTAAGACGGCTGACCTTATAATCGTGCTTGCCGACGGAGCGGACGGTATGGAGGGCGTTATTGCGGCGAAGAATGCCGACAGGGATACGCCTGTAATATGGCTGTCGGACGATGAGGGATTCGGGGCGCAGTCATACAGGCTTGGCTGTACCTATTTCCACAAAAAGCCGATACCGCTTGAAAAGCTGAAGGAGGCACTGCATAAGTGCAGGTGCATGGCGTAAGCACGGGTAAATCTACAGGAGGAAAAACATGAAGAAAAAATTTGTACGGCTCATAAGTGCGGTGCTGTCTGCGGCAATGACGTTGACGGCTGTACCGTTATCGGCATTTGCCGAGGGCGAGGAGCATACGCATGACGGCGAGAGCAATGTCATCACGACACCGCTTGATTTCAGAGAAAAGACGGCGGACGAAAGCGGTGTCGGCTGGAGCTGGGTATATGACACAAAGACGCTGACGCTTGACGGAGTGAACATTCAGGCGACAACAGAAGAGAATATGATGAGCGTCGTAACAGTCCCCGACGGTACGAAAATAGTGCTGAACGGTGAAAACACTATCGTACAGACCGATACCCTCGAAAGCGATACATACGTTCTCAGTGCCGTAAATAATAAAGAGGTCAATTGTGACGGCACAATGACGATCAGCGGCGACGGTGTGCTGAATGCAGAGAACCGCTCTACAGACAGTATGGCACGCTCTCTCGGTGGATCAATAATCCTGAACGGCGGTACAGTAAACGCAACAGGTACTGTAAAGACAAATTCGCTTGAAATACATAATGACGGTGTGCTGAACGCAAATGCGACAACTGCATCTTTTGAGGGTGTGGCTGTCAATGTCAGCGGCGGCATTACTGTTGACGGCAACGGCAGTCTTACTGCAGTAGGTTGTGCTAATGAATCTACGTTAAACAGTGCAATATTGCTTACCAGTAATTTCGGTGACAAAATTTCCGTCAGCGAAAACGGCAGTATTACTGTGCCTGAAGGCAATGCAGCAAGAGTCGGAATATACTACAGCGGAAACAACGGCGACGGAATGGATGCCGAAATAAGCGGCGGTAAGGTCACTGCTTACGGTGCTAAGTATGGCATTTACAAAGTAAACCTTATAATGAGCGGTACAGGCTCGGTATATACTACGGGCGGTTCATACGCTATCGGTCAAACTGTACCGACAATAGACGAGGACGAATTTGTAGTAAAGGGTTCGACCGAGTCCAAGGCTTCAGAAAGCGCTGTAACAGGCGAGGTCAAGCTTAACGGCGGCTATTATGAGATTGACGGAGCGGACGCTAAGACGGTAGTTATAAAGCCTGATACTTCTCCCCGTATAATACTCGGAAAGCAGACAGGAATATTCAAGACGGAAGAGTATGAAATAATTGAAGGCATGGACATGACTGATACCAAGCTCAAGGGTACGGTTTACTTTGATATTACTCTGAAGAATATGAGCGATGAAGAGTTTGCAGACGCAAGAGGCTATTTCGGCGGCGATGAACCCGATTTATTAGCAAGCATAATCAAGACCGATTACGGCTGGGTGTGCATGGTCTGCGATACCGAGTTTTCGACTACATACGACACTGATAATACTCTTACAATAAAGTGCGGAGATATTGTATCCAATACCGTTCAGGTAAAGTCGAATGCAAACCGTTTCAACAAGGTTACACAGGGTGACAACACAAACAGAACGGTTTTCTATACAAACACTTCGCAGGAAGAGAAGGACAATTACAAGCTTGTAAGCACCTATACGGTTGACAGTGAAAGCATAAGCTATAACTGGTACAGTACGAACAGTGCATATAGTGCAGATGAGCTCGGTGCGGCAGTATCCGGAAGCAACGGCGAATTCAAGCTTGCGGATAATATTCCTGCCGGAAATTATGTTCTGTATTGCGATATAACCTATTCAGACGGTGACAGCACAGAAACTGTTACAGAAAAATTTACATTTACATATAAAGAATGTGCACATGAAAACGGTTATTCCGACGGTAAATGCACAAACTGCGGAGCGTTATGTGATCACAGCGATATTGACATTAACACGGGTAAGTGTAACGAGTGTGCGCATCAGTTTGTTGCTACAATCAGCACAGACGGCAATGCGCCGACAGGCTATGACACGCTCGCAGACTGCCTTGACAGCATTACTGCCGAAACCGGAAACTATGTTAAGATCTATCAGGATATCGGCGATGCATCGGCAACTGCAACTTTAGATACTATAGATGTAAAACACAATGTTATGATCGACCTTAACGGTCACAAGCTGAACAATATCAAGCTTGGGGTCAACAAAGACGTCAAGCTTGCATTAACCGGCACAGCGGGCAGTTATGTTACGCAGGTGTATGTTCGCAAAGGCGGCGGATCATTCATAATTGACAGCGAAGCAAATGTAGAATTTAATACAATTTTTGTTGAGGACAGTGCACGGCTTGCTGTAAACGATGGCGCAAAAGTAACTACAGAACAGTTGACTGTGATAGCATCCGTGAATGATGACGGAACTACAACGACATCTGTAAAGCTTGCTACGGGAATGAAGTTAGGTGGGCTGACATATCATCGCCAAAACAATTCCGGCGCTCTGAAATTAGGCAATCTTCTTGATGTTACCCGGCAGGCACTGCAACGTGAAGATAACGGCAATTATCTTGATCTTTATAAAGAATATGGAAGTATGGGTTATTCCGTTGCGCTTACTGTTGTAGAGCATACTGACGCTGACCACAAATACGGCAGTGGAACAGGCAAGTGCGAGGAGTGCGGAAAGCCCTGCGAGCATGGCGGTGATATAAACACGGACAACGGCATCTGCTCAATCTGCGGTGCGGTTGTGTCTGTCGCACTCTATACAGACGGGGACGGAAACTTACAGTATGTAGATACCGATGAGCTTCACTCTTTACTGAATGAATACAACGGAAGCGGTACGATAAAGCTGTTTAAGAATTATGATAATTCAAAAGCTCAGTATGACTTATACGGAGAACTTACAATTGACTTAAACGGACGCAGATTAAATATCCGGAGTATTACTCCTTGCAAAAACGGAAAGCTTACAATCAAAAACAGCGGCAATCCGGTTATGCTCGGTTGTAATGTATATCCGACAAACGACGCTTCATACGCCGGCGGTACGCTTATAATAGACGGCGATGTAGTTTTAGACACTTCGATCTATGTATATGATTCGAGTACGGTTATACTGAAAGACGGTACATATCCTGCCGGACTTTATGCAAGGGACAGCAAGACATTATATGATATGCTCGGAGAGGGTAAGGCTTTCTTCAAGACTGACGGAACTCTTTTCAATGCAAATGTTAAGGAAATATCAAGCAGTGAAACGCTGACAATCAAAGACCACAGCCATACCTATGTTGACGGCGAGTGCGGCTGCGGATATGTTTGCCCTCACAGCGATGTTAACAGCGAAACGGGTAAGTGTAACGAGTGTGAATATCAGTATGCGGCTGTTATCGTAAAGGACGGGGCTGCAGCTTCTGTTTATAAGGAAACTGAGATGGAAGCGGCTTTTGAAGCGGCTGACAGTGACGCAAACACCGGCTGTACATTAAAAGTATACAAGAATTATACAGGCATCTACACAACACTCAGCGGTAAGTTCACGCTGTGGATCGCTGAGAAAGCCAATGTAGGTACGTTAACTGTTTCGGGAGATATAACCGTTACGGGATCGGGAAAAAATAATCGTATTTATGGCGATTTCAATGTAGCGGCCAGCGGTAAGCTGACATTTGACGAAAACTGCGGCGCTATGGGAACTGTGTCGGTAGGTGCAGGTACATTTGACTGCTATAGTACATTTTCTATAACACTCAATATAAACGATGCAAGCAGTGACGTAATTCTTCACGGCGGAGCTTTCAAAACAATATGCTATAACGGCGGCGGGGACAGAGCAAACGCAGAAATACTGACTTTGTTGGCTGAGAACCGTATGTTTATGAAGTCTCCCAATCCTGAGCCGATAGACGGCTCAAAAACACTGTTGAAAGACGGTTTTGCAACAACTGTTATTGTAATACCACATGAAGGTCACAGTTACGACAGCACAACGGGCAAGTGTACGATTTGCGGTAAGCGGTGCGGTCATACGGATGTTGACAGCAAAACAGGTGTATGCCTTACCTGCGAATATCAGCTTACTGCGGGCATTTCGGGCGTGGGAACAGCGAAGTATTTTGATAATATAGACGACGCTTTTTCTGCGGCATTATCGGAGGTAAACAGCGGTTGTACGCTTACATTGTATAAGCACTGCGAGATCACACAGAACGCAGATATCGGCAATACAACGGTTACTGTCGATGTGAACGGATATTCACTCGGCGGAGAGGCGGATATAAGTGTAAATGACGGTGGTGTGCTGTACCTTAAGGACAGTAGGAAAAGCACCTACAACGGATGCATAGACGCACCTTTTAGTGTAAACGGCGGTACGCTTATAAACGGTACTGCAGACGGCGGCAGTTCAGCTGCAGATGTACTCAATTTAGTCATTAACAGTGCTAAGTGTGTCGAAATATACGGCGGCATATTTGAGAATGTTTATATTGCACACGCAAGCGGTGTAGCTTTATACGGCGGAAGGTACAACACCATCTGCGGCGAGGAAAGCAACAGCACACCTGTAAACACTCTGCTTGCAAAGGGTTATGCGTTTGCGATCTTAAACAGTGTCACACATCTCCCCGAAAGTATAGTTGACGGCAGTGCGGTGACACTCAGCGAAGGAATTAGAAATGTCACAGTTGTAAAGCATACTCATACATACACCGAAACAGAGACAAAGTGTGCGTGCGGTGCTGTGCTTTATGCAAAGGTGACATCAGCCGACGGTACTACTAACGAATATTTTGACAGCATTGAGGAAGGCTTATTATATGCCGATAAGGCTGAAAACAAGGGCTGTGTTTTCACTCTTGTAACAAGCGGTAAGATTAAGGACTATGTTACACTGTCAAACGGTCAGTTTACGATTACCGCAATGAATAATAATTGTGTCATCAGTGCTTCCGGCGGAAAAATATGTATTGAAGGTGCCGATGTTATTGCCGAAGGTCATATGTTAATCAATTGCTCTATAGATATGATTAGCGGCTCACTTACGCTGCCTGAAGGTTCAGGTACCCGATTTGGTACTATTATTATATCAGGCGGTACTGTAAACATCAGCGAAGGCGTAAATGCCGACAATAATGCGGGTGCTGATAAATTGTTTATAGCCAATGCCACAACCGACGCAAAGGTGACTATAGGCGGCGGTACTTACGGCAATGTCGCTTTCGAAATGCTTAAGCTGAAGGACGTGCTTGCAAGCGGTGTGCGTGTTATAAGGTATGATAACTCGTCAGATCCGACTGCGGAGAAAATAGTGACGGCTTTATTATACAGTGATATAGCCGAAGAAAGCTATTTAGCTCCCGGTGACGATGACGGAAGGTATTATCTGTTTACCAAGTGCGAGCATAAGAATGAGGACGGCAGTTATGCCTTTAATGACAGCGGTATATGCAAATACTGTAACTCTGAGTTTGCCGCAAGCGTAAGCTATACAGACGGCGGCGAAAAGACAGAACTGTTCAGCGATATATGCGACGCTTTTGACAAGGCTAATGAGATAGGTACGGCTACAGTAACGCTGTATAAGGATATTACAGACAAATGTACACAGGAGATTACCGTTATGGGCAATGTAACGCTTGAACTGAACGGTAAAACACTGGGTGGTCGTTATGGCATAGCGCGTATACCGGTATCTGACGGTGGCACGCTTACTGTAAACGGCGATGGCGATATGGATACACCTATTTACGTTAATGAAAACTCAAAATTAGTCATTAACGGCGGTGGATACTTCAATTCTGTGTCAGTTAAAAAAGGAGGCAACGCAGAAATAGGCGGCGGCACTATACAAGGTCTGTCCGTTCGCGGTAACGTAAAACTCAGCGGCGGTAAATTCAACGACATCGAGATATTTAACGGCAATCTTGAATCTGTTCTGGCAGACGGTTATGCGTATAAAAATGCTGACGGCACTTGGCTTTCAATTGCAGAACGTGCAGAGAGCGTTTATAGCAGTTTGAATAACAACGATAAACCGTTGAGTGTAGAAGAAGCGCCGATAAAGAGCGCAAGTATTTCGTGGGCAGGCGGAGAAGCGCCTGTTATATACCGTAACGGAGAGAAATATTTATACGTCGATATTACATACGAATTGGCGGTCGGTTCAAGGGGTGCAACCTATTCGGATTTCGTAAACGGCAATAATCGCATTAAAGATTATAATTTGTACAATAAATATATGGTACACTGTTATGAAATCGGTAAGCTTGCGGCGAAAGACGGCGAGGTTGAATATTACATTGTACTGAAGTGCAACGGATACGAATATAAGTCGAATGTGCTTAAGCTTACACTTGCGACCTGCTCGCACCCTGAGGATAGCTTATTATACGAGAACGACGGTTTTGTAATCTGCGGTATATGTGACGCATTGATAGAAGCCGAGGTAGTAGATGCTGACGGCAAGTCGTTAGGTTATGCGGATATAGAGAGTGCCATAAAGCTGGCACAGGAGAACGAGGGCAGCACTGTAAAGCTGATGTCGGAAGGAGTATCTGAGTCCATTACCGTGACAGGCGGCAGGTTTACTGTTGACTTTAACGGTAAGAAGGTATTTTATCAGTTCGATGTCAACGGCGGTGACGTGACTTTCACTTCTTCGGTAAAACAAGCCGATGTAGAAACTCTGATAAGCAAAATCGAAGTAACCGGAGCGGACGCTAAGGTTACAATTGACGGTAAAATCAAGCTGGGAAGTGTAACATTAACAAGCGGTGCGCTTGCAGTAAACAGTGCCGAGAGTTATATTAAAGAACTGTCAATAAATGGCGGAAAGACTGTTGTAAACGGTGCAAATATTGATGCACTGAAAGCTAACGGCGGAGACACGGTCATCAATTATGTTACAGCCGATTCTTTAAGCGTGAATATCAACGGGTCCGGTAGCATCTCTATCGTAACCGGCGAGTTCGGCAGCACCACTTGCAAAACAGACAGCGGTTATACTTTAGGTATGGCAATTGCGAGTGGAAGCGTAGTTTTCGGTAATAGTATGAATGGCGCTATTATTTACACATACGATGCTATTCAGACCATGACCAAAACCGATAGAATTTTTGTTGATAAGTGCGACCATAAGGACGGAAAAGGCAGTTATGTGCTTGACGGTAATCCCTGTCCTTACTGCAATGAGGAAATCGTTGCAACTGTAAGCTATACGGCAAACGGCGGCGAAGAGACAGATCTGTTCAGCGATATTTATGACGCTTTTGACAAGGCTAATGAGATAGGTACGGCTACTGTAACGCTGCAGAAGAACATCACGGACGATATTACAGATACGATAGCTGTTACAGGCAATGTTACGCTTGAACTTAACGGTAAAAGGCTCTCACAACCCGGTACTGATGTATGGTATTCCATAGAAGTAACGAGCGGTAAGCTGACCGTTAACGGCAGTGGCTTAATAAAACGTGTTGCCGTTTGCAACGGCAGCGATGCGGAAATCAACGGTGGTACTCTCTCTGACTTCATAATTAAAGACGGCGGTAACGCTGTAATTAAAGGCGGTCAATTCTACAGCTTACAGGTTTCAGGCGAAGGCAGAAACGTAGGACAGCTTCTTGCGGACGGCTATGCCTATTGGAGTTTTATCGATTCCGGCATCTGGTCTACTATTGCAGAGCGTGAAAAGCAGGATATAGCTAATGTAGAAGTAAGGACAGCGCCGATAAAGAGCGCAACGGCGACAGCAAATAAGACTGTGCTGTACCGCAACGGCGGAGGTGCACGGCAGATCTTATTTAACTTCAATGTTAATACAAGCGACGGATACACGATAAGCGATGCCAATAAGGTCACAGTCGGTTTATATGTAGGCGATACCTTAATAAGAGAGCTCGACTTCGTCGGAAATTCATATACGTTTGCAAATGCAGATGAAATTTCCGATACTGACGGCACTGTAAAGGCACATCTTGTTATCAAGCTGAACGGATATGAGTATGTGACGAATGATGTCGAGTTTGAAATGGCGACCTGTACGCATCCGTATGACGCATTAACGACAGACGAGTATGATTACTATCGTTGTTCGTTATGTGATGCCAGCATAAATGCGATACTTGTTAAAACAAACGGCGACAAGGCATGCTATACCGACAATGTGCCCGAAGCATTTGAAGCGGCACAGCTTGAGGAGAACAACGGCTGTACATTAGAATTATACAGAGGTGTGAACAGAGACTGTGAGATCACACAGGGCAGCTTTACCGTTTTATTCAAGAAAACGGGAAGTGCATCTGCTGTGATCAAAGTAAGCGGCGGAAATGTCAAGATCACGGGAGATGACGGCTGTACATTATCGAAGTATCCGGGAAGCTCGGTGGGATATCTCATAGCTGTAACGGGCGGCACGGTAACGTTTGATGACATAACTATCAACGATGACAGTATCAGCGTAAGCGGCGGCAAGACTGTTATAAACGGCGGTACTTATAATAAGCTGAGCGTCAGCGGAGGTACGGTCACTATAAACAGCGGTACATTCAGCAGCATAGATGTAAGCGCAGAGGGCAAGGCACTGAAAGATCTGCTCGGCGAGAACAAGGCGTTTACGACAAGCGACGGAAAGCTGTTTGACGCAAGCAAGGTTTCGGAAAGCGATATGTCACTTACGGTAATCGACCACAGCAAGCATGAGTATGACGAAACAGGAAGGTGCGGCTGCGGTTATCAGTGTGCACACAGTGAGATCAATGCGGAAGGTGTATGCAACGAGTGCAATGCAAAGATGTATGTTGCAGTCACTGTAAAGAGTGAGACCGGAACAACGGTAAAATACTTTACAAAACTTACGGAAGCGTTTGAGTTTGCGGCAAAGAACGAAAACAAGGGCTGTACGCTGAAAATGCTCAGAGATTTCTTCGATAGAAATACTGACATTAACGTAAACGGCGGAGAACTTACTGTCGATATGAACGGCTTTGGTGTCTATATCAATAGCTTTAACGGATCCGGAACCCAAATCACTATACGCAGTGACAGTAAGTGTACTTTTGGGGTTGAAAATGGATTTAGCATGGACGGCGGCACTGTTACTTTCTCGGGAGAGGTCAGCGTAGTTTGCCAGAATGTGAAATTAAATGCCACATATTTCTCCTCCTATGTTGAAACGCTGAAAATTGACACGCTGATTTTAGAAGACGGTGTTCTGCTTAAACAGCTGGCAAGTATCACGAATGCTAATATCGCTAATATAGACTGCTCAAGTGAAATTTATCTTTATCAAATTTTAGCGAGCGGCAGCCGTGTCGATTCTCAGCTGTACAGCGATCTGAAAGCAAACGCTTCGTCAAACTTCGATAACGTAAGAATAATAAGATGCGACCACCCGGACGGTGTGGGCAGAGATAACCGTTGCATATACTGCAATTCATTGATCGCTGCAAGCGTAAGCTATACCGAGAACGGAGCGGAAAAGACAGAATATTTTGTTAAGGAAGATCTGGGAAAGGCGTTTGCCAAGGCAAACAGCGTTGCAAGTGCAACAATAACAATGCTGATGTCTTCCGCTTATGATACAGACTACCTCCCTGTTACAGGTGATGTTACACTTATTGCAAATGGCGATAACGCCATCTTGTATAATACAGTAAAGGTCGCCGATGGCGGTAAGCTGACACTTAGAGGCAACGCCAATATTTTCGCTGTAATTGCCGAGCCGGGCTCCAGGTTGACTGCCGAAGAAGCCACAAGAATCGCATATCTCACCGTAAACGGCGGAGATGTTAAGCTCAGCGGCGGACAATATGATAACATTACGGTAAAAGATGGCAAGATAACAGATATTCTCGGCAACGGCTATGCGTATAAGAAAACAGAGGGCGGTGCATGGCTGACGCTTAAAGAACGTGAGGTGTCGGAAGCAAGCGGTGTTACCGTTGCTAAGGCACCGATAGTACAAGCAACGCTTAGCACAGAAATAAACCAGCTGTATCGCAACAGCAACGCAAACCCCACGCTGAAGTTCAACCTTGCTCTTGCTCACGGCTCGAACCTGAACGACTCGTATGTAAGTAAGAGATACGGTATAAACTCCTATGTAAGCGGAGATATAATTTATAGCAGCTTAAGCGCACTTGTAAAGGACGCTAAATTGTCGGCAGACGAAATAATTGATAAGGCGGGCAACAGCGTTGCTGCCAAGATATACTTCGTAGTTATTACCGATGACGGCTATGAAATAAAGTCGAACACTGTAAGCATAGACCTTGTTGATTGTGATCATTCTCAGGTGGTCGATCCTACAGCGGACAAGGAAACCGCAGGTAATATTACCGAGCCGACATATTGCGAGATATGCGAGAGCAAGTTCAATGCAAAGATAACAAAGGGCGACGATGTCAGGTATTATAACAATCTTGACGAGGCTGCGAAAGACGCTCAGAAGAGCGAAAACGAGGGCTGTACCTTATATCCGCTTTATAACAAGAACGGATACGGCGGTCAGTTAGTCATAACCGAAGGTAACTTCACGCTCAAGTACGCAGTTCGTACAGCGTTCTCACGTCCGATCATCATAAACGGCAAGGCAAAGCTGACGGTTACGGGACGTTGTGCGGTGACAGCGTTTGAGAATCAAGACGCATTCATAGTGCAGGGCGGTGATGTCACATTTGACGGGCTTGCAACAGGCAGCAATGTGACCATAAACGGCGGAAATGTTACAATGGCCGCAAACAATATAAATTGCCTTACTATAAACGGCGGTAATGTATCCATTTCGTCAGGTGGGTTTGCCGAAATCGTAACTACGGTCAGTGATAAGGTGATAGCCGATTATATCGATCACGGCTTCTGGGTACAGGACAGAGGAACAAAAGAGTGGATAGATATATACAGTCTTAATAAGGCAACGGCATCATCGACAAACGGACTTACGGTACGGTTGTGTCCGATGCAGATAATCAAGCCGATTGATACTGTATATTACACCAACGGCTATTATCCAGACGGTATACCGTCACTTCAAATAAATGCAGAGCCGTGGTATTCAGGCGAGGTCGACGCAAAAGTTGCTTATCAGTGGATCGGCATTGATGAAAACGGCTACGAAACAGTGATAGAGGGCGCTACAGACAGAAAGCTGTCGCTCGAAAATCTCACAACGGGCAGGTACTACTGCCGTCTTACCTACAGCAATGCTGCAACGGCGGGAGTTTCGATGAAGTCGGACGTTGTAACGGCTACGATAACCGAATGTGAGCATTCCGGAGGAGAGGCTACCTGCACCGAAAAGGCAAAGTGTGAAATATGCGGAGCGGAGTATGGCGAACCTCTCGGTCACGACTATGTTGTAATCAAAGTAGTTGAGCCTGACTATCGCAACGAAGGCTACAGCGTATTTGAATGCACAAGATGTAAGGATTCATATATCGGAAACCGTGTTCCCGTAAAGCCTATTCCCGATGTGGAAGAAATAGCGGTTGAAAAGACGACATACAATGAAGTCGATATAAGCTGGAAGAATATAAGCGGCGTTGACGGATATTATGTCGAATGCTATGTCGGCAATCAGTGGAAGCAGATTAACTGCAGTGCTGACGGCGACAGAGTAGCGGCAAAGCTGAGCGGTCTTTCTGCAGGCCTTAAATATAAGGTAAGGATAGCGGCTTATGCAGGAAGCTTCACCGCCAAGTTCAGATGTTTCTATGTTGATACTGTTCCTTCTCCCGTATGGAATATAAATACGGTGAAGGCTACCGATGAAACGGTAAGAATAAGCTGGAACAGAAACACCAGAGCGGACGGCTACAAGGTAGAGTGGTACATTAATAATCAGTGGTCCGTAAAGACTGTTACCGGCAACAATAATATATCGGCGGTTATAGACGGACTTTGTGCAGGAACACGATATAAAGTAAGGGTAAGCGCATATAAGGGTGACCTTTACAGTCCGTATACATACGGCTATATCGATACGCTCCCGTCAAAAGTTACGGGTATTACGCAGACAGTCACATCTTCTTCGTTTACGCTTAAATGGGATAAGAACGAAAGTGCGGACGGTTATACCGTTCAGTACTATGCAGACGGTAAGTGGAATGAAAAGACGCTCGTCGGCAATAAAAAAACTACCGTTACAATAGGCTCGCTTAAGGGCTACAAAACCTACAAGGTCAGAATAAAGGCTTATAAGGGTGAGCTTGAGAGTACATTCGACGATATTTATATCACTACCGCTCCGACAAAGGTCAGCGGTCTTAAGGTAAAGAGCGCAGTTGACTCAAAGGCAGTAGTTATATGGAATGCGGATACAAACGCTGACGGATATAACGTAGGATATTATATCGGCGGTAAGTGGGTCGAAAAGACCATAACCGATAATAAGACAGCAATGGCTGAACTTGACGGACTTACACCTTACAGCATATATAAAGTAAGGGTAAGAGCGTATAAGGACAATCTGTACGGCGATTACAGCTATACTACGGTTACTGCAGTGCTTTCACCGGTAACCAATATCAAGGTTGTATCGGCAAAAAGCAACTCGATAACCGTTAAGTGGGGTAAAAACGCCAGTGCAGACGGATATAAGGCTGAAATCTACACAGGCGGCAAGTGGGTCAAAAAGACGTTAAAGGGCAGTGCGAACGTTACTGTTAATATTGGTGGACTTAAAGCCGGAAGCGTGTATAAGGTAAGGATTGCGTCTTATAAGGGTACAAATACAAGCGCTTATACTTATGCTAATGTGAATACAACCAAATAAGCTGACAGCAAAAAAAGAGAACACCGGGCGACCGGTGTTCTTTTTGTGTATCAGATGCGTTTTTACTATAAGAACAAACTGAGCCGTAAGCAAGAGTGCTTACGGCTCGATTTGTTTATTGCTTTTATGATACGCCGTTTCGCTGTCCTGCGGTAAGCAGAATTTTGAAAAAGGCGAATCCGGTGCGGCTCACAGCCGTAAAAACAAAGGGTACTGCGAAGAATATGGCAGTACCCTTAATTGTATATTTATAACGTTAATATCCGCCGGTAACGTAACCTTAGCCGAACTGAAACAGCCGGAACGGCGAATCTGGTGCGGCTCACAGCCGCCGCTTACTTGAAGTATCTGTTCAGCAGACCTTCGAAAGCCTTGCCGTGTCTTGCTTCGTCCTTAGCCATCTCGTGAACTGTGTCGTGGATAGCGTCAAGATTTAACTGCTTTGCTCTCTTAGCGAGGTCGAGCTTGCCCTGTGTAGCGCCGTGCTCTGCGGCAACTCTCTTTTCGAGGTTTTCCTTAGTCGATGCGCTTACAACATCGCCTAAAAGCTCTGCGAACTTTGCTGCGTGTTCAGCCTCTTCCCAAGCTGCCTTTTCGTAGTAAAGGCCTACCTCGGGGTAACCTTCTCTGTGAGCGGCTCTTGCCATAGCGAGATACATACCTACCTCTGTGCATTCGCCCTCGAAGTTAGCCTTTAAGCCTGCAAGAATCTCTTCATCCTCAACTGCCTTTGCAACGCCTACCTTGTGCTCTGTCTCTTATACA
>ERZ1027038.660-NODE-660-length-13846-cov-7.131173_pt1 | contig 13846 bp, 16 predicted proteins | sample MGYA00519439_ERZ1027038 | MGnify/ENA primary metagenome ERZ1027038 (study PRJEB26926, sample SAMN06164807) | human gut metagenome | biome: ENVO:00009003; feature: ENVO:2100002; material: ENVO:00002003 | host: Homo sapiens | place: USA | collected 2012 ... | reverse complement strand
TCTACACGCGTAAGATCGTCGGCAGCGTCAGATGTGTATAAGAGACAGGATTTACATCATCTTCGCCGAGGTAGAGTTTCTGTTCGTTTTTTGTTGTGATTGAATTAACGGTCACTCCGATAGGATTGCCCATATAAACCTTAACGCTTTTTCTTGCGACAACATAGTTTCTGCAGCCCTGACGAGCCATTTCATAGCAAAGCGGAATACCCTTTGCTTCGGCAGTCACAACAACATCGTGTTCGGGAACACGCTTGAGGAGTTCTCTTGCGGCAACCTCTGTCATCTCAATGTCACCAAACATAATAAATGCGGCAATATCAAGCTTATCGTTTACAGGGAATTTTCTGAGTTCTCTGTCAAGTCCTTCAATATTAATCTTATATGTATCCATTATTGCAGTCCCTTCTTATGCCATTGTGCCGTTGAGCTTTTTGCCGCCGAGGATGTGGAAATGCATATGCTTTACGCTCTGACAGCCGTCCTCACCGCAGTTATTTACAATACGGTAACCGTTTGTAAGTCCGAGTGATTTTGTAATTTCGGGAATTTTAGTGAAAATGTGAGCAATATTGCCGACATTTTCTTCATTAACTGCATCTGCACAGCAGATGTGTTCCTTTGGAATTACAAGCACATGAACGGGAGCCTGTGGTTCAAGATCATAGAAAGCGAGAATTTTTTCGTCTTCATAAACTTTTTTTGACGGAATTGAGCCGTCAACGATTTTGCAGAAAATACAATCTGACATTTTAATTCAACCTCTCAATATAATTTATTTTCCGTATCAGAAACATTTAAAATATAACAAATATCATACCAAAGTTATTGTACAACCAAATCACTTTTCGGTCAATACTGCCGTCATTTTTTGGCTGTAATTTTCTTTTCTTCACCTTTAAGAAGTCTTTTGATGTTTTCTTTGTGCTTTACAAGAACGAAAACGCCGATTAAAAGAGCCGCCGCAGTTGAGAAGATTACATATGTAAGAGAATAATCCTTGTAAATTATGAAGTCAAAGATAAATGTCATTGCAAAGGTGTAAGGCGCATAGAGAATCGCACAGAGAACACTTGCAAGTGATATAATTTTTGAGCAGAGGAAGATAATTAGAAAGGTTACAATAATTGCGATGAATACACGCCAATCCTCTGTCAGCATAAGAGCGGCGGCGGTTACAACACCCTTGCCGCCCTTAAAGTGAAAATACACGGGGTATGAATGTCCGAGAATACAGAAAATACCTGCAACATATTTTCCGCAGTTGATAAGCTCGTTTATAAAAATAGGGCTTTCACCCTGAAATGCAACCGATGCAAACGAAAAGATGAACCCTCCGATAATCACGGCGATAATACACTTCAGTGCGTCACACACAATGGTGATGATTGCCGGAACTTTACCGACACTGCGCAGTACATTTGTAAAGCCTGCATTGCCGCTGCCCATTTGACGAATATCCTTTTTGCCCTTTGTCACAATGCCTGTGACAAGAACAGCCGTGTTGATACTGCCGAGAAGATACGCAATCAATGCCGAAAGCAGAATCATCCACCAGCAGTTTGCTAAAATTGCCGAAATATGCTCCATTACTTTTCTCCTCTCTCTCTTACCACAATTTTGATCGGCGTACCCTCAAGAGCAAAAGCCTCACGGATTCTGTTTTCAAGATAACGCTGATATGAGAAGTGGAAAAGCTGTGCATTGTTGCAGAAGAAAACGAATGTCGGCGGTTTTACGGAAGCCTGAGTCATATAGAAAATTTTAAGTCGCTTACCCTTGTCCGACGGCGGTTGAACTCTTGTTGTAGCCTGTGCAAGAAGCTCGTTGAGCATACCTGTTCTGATTCTGCGGTTTGCGCTGTCATTACAGCTTATGATATATTCAAACAGCCTGTCGATACGCATACCTGTTTTTGCGGAAATAAATACCTTTGGCGCATATGACATAAACGCAAAATCTGCGTCAAGCTTTTTGCGGAACTTCTGCATTGTCTTATCGTTTTTTTCGACAGCGTCCCACTTGTTTACGGCAATTATACACGCTCTGCCTGCCTCATGCGCAAGACCTGCAACCTTGGTATCCTGTTCTGTAACGCCCTCTGTCGCATCAATCATAATAACGCACACATCACTGCGTTCAATAGCCATTTTTGCACGGATAATACTGTATTTTTCGATATTATCATAGATTTTGCTCTGACGGCGAAGTCCTGCGGTATCGGTAAAGTTGAACTTTCCGTACTTGTTTTCAACAAGCGTATCGATTGTGTCACGGGTTGTGCCTGCTATATCAGACACAATACAGCGTTCCTCGTTTGTGATTTTGTTTACAAGAGATGACTTGCCTGCGTTCGGTTTGCCGATTACCGCAACATTGATGATTGTGTCGTCATCTTCCGCATTTTCATCATAATCAAAGCTTGAAAAAGCCTTGTCTAAAAGGTCGCCCGTACCGTAACCGTGAACGGCTGAAACCTCGATAGGATCGCCTAAACCGAGATTATAAAACTCATAGAATTCAGGTGACGGTTCGCCGAGTGTGTCGCACTTGTTTACACAAAGCACAACGGGCTTGCCCGACTTCTGGAGCATCTGTGCAACATCTATATCTGTTGCAACCATGCCCGACTTGCAGTCTGTTACAAGGATAATAACATTAGCCGTGTCGATTGCAAGCTGAGCCTGACGGCGCATCTGCACAAGAATAATATCATCTGATTTCGGTTCAATACCGCCTGTGTCAACAATAAAGGCAGTTTTTCCGCACCATTCCACCTCACCGTATATTCTGTCACGGGTAACACCGGGAGTATCGTCAACAATTGACAATCTCTGACCGATGAGTTTATTGAAAAGCGTTGACTTTCCCACATTTGGTCTGCCGACAACGGCAATTACGGGTTTGTTCATCTTATCAGTCCTTTCCTGCAATTACAGCCTCTACAAGGTCGTTTCCGTTGTTATTGACGGGAACAAGAGTTACACCGAGTTCCCTTTCAACATCATCTGTTGAAACATCATCAAGAAACAAATCGTTTTCAAAACGGAGCATTGATGACGTGATAATAAGCCTGTCACCAAGGTCATCGCCACGGAGCTGATCAATAAGATCACCGCCCGTGACAAGTCCTGACACATTTACTCCTCCGCCGAAAAAGTTGTTCTTAATCGCCCTTGTATTTATAGTTATATTCGGGAATTTTTCGTTAATCATCGACATAATCCGCTTCATGTACGGAAACACTCCCTCGCCGCAGGCAATTGTTACCTTATGGCAAAGGCTTTCGTCTGCATCAAGCTCTTCAAGCTTCCAGCCGACATCATCGGTCAGATACGCAATCATACCGATTCCGTCCTCAAGAGCGGAAAAGTCCTCATAAAATTCAGGTGACGGGATTTCTCTTTCGGCAAGGAGGTAAAATTCATCGCCCGGAAAGAAAATTCGTCTGCCGTGCTTTTTGACGCACTCATCACCCATTTTTTCAATTATATCAATTGTCTGCCCTGCCGTTTCCTTATTATAAGGAACAAGCGGATAAAGGTTTTCACGGTAGCGTGTAAGTCCGACAGGAACAATCGCAGTCATATTAACACCGAGGTTTTCAAGATCGGTCAATGTTCTGACAAGCTCGTCACCGTCATTAATTCCGGGACAGGAAACAATCTGACAGTTAAGCGTTATTCCTGCGTCTGCAAAGCGTTTGAGATATTTCAATGTATCGCCTGCAAAGCGGTTATTCATCATCTTACAACGAAGCTCGGGGTTTGTTGTGTGAACCGACACATTAATCGGGCTTATGTGCATTTTTATAATTCGGTCAATTTCGTGCTCTGTAATATTTGTCAGCGTGATATAGTTGCCGAACAAAAACGAAAGTCGGCTGTCGTCATCCTTAAAATAGAGCGACTCACGCATACCCTTCGGAAGCTGGTCAATAAAGCAGAAAATGCACTTATTACGGCACGAATGCTGTTTGTCCATAAGATAGGTTTCAAACTCAAGACCGATTTCCTCATATTCTCCCTTGGTCATTTCTATGGTACGAACATTTTTGTCCTCATCCGCAACCTCAAGAGTAAGCTTGCGGTTTACCTGATAGAATCGGTAATCAAGAACATCGACAATCTCGTTTGAATTGATTGAAAGGAGGGTTTCCCCTTTTTTTATCCCTGCTTTGTCGGCATGACTGCCGGTTGTGACATCAAAAATTTTAACAGCCACACCTTCACCTCGCAAAACATTTTTACATACACTTTTATTTTACACAAAATGCCGTTTTTAATCAACAGGTTTGCAAATTGTTTTTGTATATACGGTAAAATTTGCAAAACAAAAGGGCGAACAGATAACTGCCGCCCGTAATGTTTGTAATAAAAATTACTGTTCGTCTTTCTTTACAACAACCTGTCTGCCGTTGTACATACCACAGTTTGTGCAAGCCTTATGAGCTGCTGTTAATTCACCGCAGTTAGGACAAGCAGTAAGTTCAGGAGCATTAATCTTCCATACTGTTGAACGTCTTGAGCTCTTTCTTGCGTGTGATGTTTTGTTCTTGGGTACTGCCATTACAAAAACCTCCTTACAAAATTTATCTTAGTCAATCAACTGTTTAAGTATCTCAAGTCTTGGATCCGTTTGACGCTTATCACAGGAACATTCACCGTTGTTGAGGTTTTGTCCGCAAATCTGACACAGACCTTTGCAATCGTCCCTACAAAGATTCTTTGACGGGAGCGAAAGAAAAATGTCAGAAATTACAACATCATCAAGCTCGAGTGTAAAATCAGGTGTTTCAATATAGTCATCATTTTCCTCATCGGCAAGAGTCTGAATAAGCCTGTGTTCAAAGCTCATATTCATCTCTCTTGTATAAGGCTCACCGCAACGGTCACAGTTACGGCTGTAATCAAAGTGTGCATTGATTACAAGAGTAATCAAACTTGCTCTGTTTGTTGCTTTGGCAGTCACGACAACGGGAGTTTTGAATGGATAAACTCCGTCAACATCAAGACCTGACAAGTCAAGGTTATATTCAACTTGTTTTTCTTCACCGTCATTCTGAAAGACGGATTTAAGCTCAAAAAGCATATCTGCACCTCTTGACAGCATAGACACATATTAAAACGCTGTTTATTATTATACAAAAGGTTTGTCCCTTTGTCAACTAAAAAATACAAGAAAATAGGCTGTTTTTTTCGGGAATTTATGACAATATTCGCTAATTTTCCCATATGGAATTTTAAGCCTGCAAAGTCACTCAAGAAGTTACTTTGCACTTGATTTTCGCTTTTCATTATACCTCTTAAACATATATAATGCAATAATAAATTGCAGTTGACATAAAACGGAATTTGTGATAGCATACTGTGTGGCAGTTCGTAACCATCCTGCCGGAAGGACGCCGATAGGCTGCTCCTTCTATCAAAACTAAGGAGAAAGGCACAGGGCTTTTTACGCCCTTTTTGCACCCTCTTTTGTGTGGGTGCTTTTTTTGTGCCGGAAAGAGAGTATGGAGAGATACAGTATTATTAATGAAAAGAACAATCGGGAGATTGTTCTTCTGCGTGGAAGCGGTTGCGTTTACAGAAAATGCATCTTCTGCGACTACTACGCCGACAGGTGCAGTGACGAGGACGAAAACTTTCGTCTTAACAAAGCCGTGCTTGAAAAAGTTACGGGAATTTTCGGTGACCTTGAGGTCATTAACTCAGGCTCGGTTTTTGAGCTTGACAAAAAAACACTTGATTTTATCAAACAGGTATGCAAAGAAAAAAAGATAAATACCATTCATTTTGAGGCACATTATCTTTATCGGAACAAAATCAGTCAGCTCAGAAAAGATTTTGCGGATTTTGATTTGAAAATGAAGCTCGGTCTTGAAACCTTTGACTGCGATTTCAGAGAAAATGTTCTGAAAAAAGGAATCAAAGAGAGCAGTCCCGCTGTTATTGCTGAGAATTTCGACGAAGCTAATTTCCTTTTCGGAATTAAAGGTCAGACAGCCGAAACCATGCAAAAGGATATTGAGTTGGGATTAAAATATTTTGAACGAATTTGCGTTAACATTATGTGTGACAACACAACGGAAGTTGAACCCGACAAAGCTGTCATAAAAGAGTTTATGCAGAAGATCTATCCTGTATATAAGGATAACCCAAGAACGGATATTTTAATTAACAACACGGATTTCGGAGTAGGTGACTGATATGATAAATGAACTTTTACTTATATTCTCGGTGGTATTCATATACGGTATGGCACTTTTGGGTTATGCGCTTTTCGGAAAAGCGGGACTTTACTGCGTTTCAGCCGTAGCAACAATTCTTGCGAACATTGAGGCTTTAATCCTTGTAAACGCTTTTTCAATGGAACAGACTCTCGGAAATGTGCTTTTTGCGGTAACATTTTTGATTACGGACATTCTCTCGGAATGTGAGGGCAAAAAAGCCGCCAACAAGGCGGTTCTTACGGGAATACTCTCATCGGTATTTTTTCTTGTGCTTTCACAAAGCTGGATGCTTTACAATCCGAGTCCGAACGACACGATTATGCCGTCAATCAAGGCGGTTTTCTCAAACACTCCCCGAATGATTTTTGCATCACTTATTGTATATGCGATAAGTCAGCTGTTTGATGTGTGGCTCTATCACAAGTGGTGGAAGTTCACGGAAAAGAAATTCGGTGACAAGAGAAGATTTTTGTGGCTGAGAAACAACGGTTCAACACTCATCAGTCAGATTCTGAACACAGCCCTCTTCACCGCTTTTGCGTTCTGGGGAACTTATGATTTCGGAACACTCGTTTCAATCTTCCTTTCAAGCTATGTAATCTACATTTTCACAAGTCTGCTCGACACCCCTGCGGTGTATCTTGCAAGATTTATCCACGATAAAAAGGAACAGAAAAAGATTTCGGAATAAAAACAGCTTAATTGAATATTTTCAATAAAAAGACAAGTCATCGCAATATTTTTTGCGGTGACTTGTTGTGCTTTTTCAGGATTTTGTGAATAAACCATAATATTATGCTTTTTATAATATACAACATTCCGCATTTTTATAGTCATTTTTTAACAATATGTGCGAAATTGGCTGATTTTATCCTGAATCACATAATTTTTTAAGATTTTTATTGACTTTTTCTGTACCAAATAGTATAATGAAGTCAAGTTGAATGCTTAATATTATTTATAAACTTAATTTTGGAGGTAAATATCATGCTTACTAAAAGTGAAGAAGAAATTATGTACTTATTGTGGGACCTCGATGAACCGCTCACAAGCTCAGAAATTGTTAAGAAGGCTGTAAACAAAACATGGAAAAAGAGTTACATTAACCTTCTTATCAATTCTCTTCTCAAGAAGGACATGATTAAGGTTGTCGGCGTTAAGCAGATGACTAAGAACTATGCCCGTACTTTTGTTCCTACAATGACAAAGGACGCTTATGCAATCAAGCAGATTTCGGACAGACCGAATTTTGCCGACAGCGATATTCCGACTCTCTTCTCAGAGCTTATTGAGAAAACCGAAAGTTCAGATGTTTTTGATGAACTCGAAGTTCTCCTTAAAAAGCGCCGTGAAGAACTCGGTAAATAATCTATGCAAATAAGTTTTTATTCATTCTTGTTTTCTATTGCAATAAGCAGCATTTTTATAGTGCTGCTTTACTTTTTCAGAAAAAAGATTGCTTTTTGTAATTACTGCGGTCTTTATACGATTTTGGGATTGTATGCTGTAACATTTGTAAGAATGGCATTTCCGTTTGAATTCAAATTTACATATACAGTTTCCGATAAAAATGTGTATGCCGCAATAATGGATGTTCTGACTCCCAACAAAGATGTGCTGTTTGTTCCGGAATTCACATGGCTCAACCTGCTTGTAGCAGTATGGATTGTCGGAAGTGTGATATACATTTTATGGGTGATGATTAAGTATTACAAAGCAGTCAAAGCTCTGAAAGCAAATGTTATTGACGGCACACCCGAAATGCAGGCAAAGCTTGACCTCATTTCGCAAAAGTGCGGAATCAGAAGAAAAGTTAAGCTAAAAATTACCGATTGCGTTATCTCCCCTGTTACATACGGATTTTTCAATCTTGTTATTCTTATTCCGAATCGTGAATTTGACAACAGGGATTTTGGATATATCGCAATACACGAATGCTGTCATATAAAGAACAAGGATATTTGGATTAAATTGCTGACGGAAATTTATTGCGGAATCTTTTGGTGGAATCCGTTTGCCCACCTTTTGAAAAAGGATTTAACCTACTGTCTTGAGCTCAGGTGTGACAAGAGTGTTACAAGCAAGCTTAGCGAGAACAGATGTACTGTTTATTACGAAGTTCTTGTAACGCAAATGAAAGCCTATAAAGAACAACAAGAAAGTGAAGAGAGCGACAGGGAAACTGCACTGAAAAGTGCGCTTGTCGGAATGAGTTTTGTAACCAACGAAAAGGGCAAAAAAATTGTAAGCAGAATGGAAATGATTCTGTACCCGAAGAAAAAGCAGACAATTATAAACAATATTGTTACAGCTTTTATGGCATTGCTTATTGTCGGTATATTCTTTGCTTCATACTGCTTTTTGATTGTCCCCGGTTGGGACGCCACATACGAGGATTGTGTAGCCGATCTTGTATCATCGGGCGAATACAACGATAAAGTCGAAGTATATGACGAAACAAATATGTATGTGTATGTTGAAAAAGACAAAACCACTCACCTCATTTTTGAGCCTTACGATAAAAAGAAAGGCGTAGTCTATACAAAAGATGATTCTATTATTATCCCATACTCCGATATAGAAAACGGCTACTATAATTATTGTCTTATATTAAGGGAGAAATAACAGATGAAAAAGAAAGCCGCAAGAATTTTTACAGCATTTATTATGACAGCAATTATCGCACAAGGAACCGTTATGGTTGCAAATGCAGCAGAAACAGATTCAACCCCCGACAGCATTGCAGTTGTTGAAGTAGCAACTCCCGACAGTTCAGCTTTGGAGAGCGGTGCCGATTCAACTTCTATCCAGCCGAGAGCGGATAAAATAGTTATAAAATGGCGTCGTGGAAGTCGTGGACAGCTCCAGTACAGAAGATGGAATCAAACTAAACTAAAATGGGTTGATGACGAATGGATTGACTACAAAGGTTGATCTGCAATAACAACAAAGGCGAAACAGATTTGTGTCTGTTTCGCCTTAATTTTTTGTTTATTCAAAAAGATTCTGTTCCGACAGGGGGACCGATTCAACATCTTTAAGCTGACGCTGAATTTGACGGGTGCGAACACCCACAAGCTTGTCAAGCTCCTTGTTTGCCTGATCAAGTCTTTGCTGTGTCATTACAAGCACATCATTGAACTTGTCGAACTCGGTCTTTACACCGCCGAGTATTTTCCAAACCTCAGCACTTCTCTTTTGCACGGCAAGGGTTTTGAATCCCATTTGTAACGAATTGAGCAGAGCCGCCATTGTACTCGGACCTGCAATATTCACCTTGTACTCACGCTGAAGGACTTCAACAAGTCCCATATTGACAACCTCGCTGTAAAGCCCCTCAAACGGAAGAAACATAATTGCAAATTCCGTTGTGTTCGGCGGATCAATGTACTTATCGTGAATATCCTTTGCCTCGCCCTTTATACGCTGAACAAGTGCTTTTTGTGCCGATTCAATGCGTTGCCTGTCACAGCTTTCAACCGCATCACGGAGAGCAGAATATGTATCGCCCGGAAATTTGGAATCCACAGGCAGATACACTGTACCGGCACCGTCAGAGGGCAGTTTGATTGCAAACTCAACAACATTTTTTGAGCCCTTTTTGGTGGCAATGTTTTCCTCATACTGCTCCTTTGTAAGGATTTCGGAGAGAATTGCACCAAGCTGAATTTCGCCGAGTATGCCCCTTGTTTTGACATTTGAAAGAACCTTTTTCAAATCGCCCACACCTACCGCAAGCGTTTGCATTTCGCCGAGTCCCTTATAAACCTGTTCAAGTCTTTCGTTGACAAGAGAAAATGACTTATTCATTTTTTCCTCAAGTGTTTTTTGAAGCTTTTCATCAACTGTCTGTCGCATGTCATCAAGCTGACGGAGATTTTCCCGCCTTATACTTTCAAGCTTTTCATCAACCGAGCGTCTGATATTTTCAAGGCTCTGAACATTGTCGGCTGAAAAGCTGTGAAGTCTTTGTTCAAGCTGAATCGCCCTGTCATTTTGCGACTGTGCAAAGCTTTGCTGATTGAGCAATATACTTTGAAGTTTGTCCTCCGTTCTGTTGTTATTATTCCTTTTGAGAACTGTTATTAATGTGACAACGCTTACAATGAGCGTTATTGCACAAAATAAAAGCACAATAATCTCGGATGTCGTAAACTGCATATTAAACCTCCCGAACAATAATTCGATTTTACATTTAAATAATATCATTCGGGAGTTTTTCTGTCAACTCAGGTATCGAATATTGTTTCAACCCGTTTCCGACAATTTTCAGGTGAATATACAAAACGGTCGATACGGTCGCTGTCGCAATAGTATTCGGGGCATTTCGGATTATATTTGTAATCAAAGGTGTCAATAATTATCAGTTTGATTTTCATTTTTTCGGGAATGATACTTTTTATGTAAACGCTTGCCTGCTGACCTGCACGGACTCCCTCTTTTGTTTCTGCAAGTCCTGCAAGATTTGGTGTAAGCTCCACAAAAGCACCGTAGTTTTCCACGCTTCGGATAATTCCCGACACGGTTTCACCGGCACAAAACCTTTCGGCATTTTCTTCCCATGTGCCGAGAAGCTCCTTGTGACTGAGGCTTATACGACCGTTTTCAACAGATTTGATAACGGCTTTGATATCCATTCCTACAGTAAATCTCTCGGCAGGGTGTTCAATCCTTGAAACCGAAATTGTGTCAATGGGCATAAGTGCAACAATTCCGCAGCCTATGTCTGCGAATGCACCAAAGTTTTCAAGATGAGTTATGCGGGCAGGCACAATATCTCCGCATCGCAGCCTTGAAATGTATGCGTCAAGGCATTTGCGTTGTGCTTTTTCACGGGAGAGCATTACAATCGGTTTGCCGTTTTCGTCCTCGGTTATGTCAGTGACAACGAAACAGACAGGACGGTTCACCCTTGAAATCACGGCTATGTCACGAACAGAGCCGTCCTTAATTCCGATTGCACCCTCCTCCCTCGGAATTATGCCTTTTATGCCTGCAAGGTCAACAATAAGGTTGTGACTGCTGTCGCACACACAAGCCTTTGCCTCAAGAATTTTTTCGCTGTTTTTTGCATCCTCAAGCATCTTTAATGAGTGAAGTATATTTATGTTTTCCTGTTCGGATATAAGTTTTCCTTCGGGTAAATATTCTGACATTTTAAAGCCTCCGTCATATTTAGGTTTACAGAAAATCATATGAAAAAGTTTTCTGTCTTATTACACGGACGCAATTTTTTGCAGAAAAATTTTATTGCATTTGCTACGCTTTCCTTCATAAAAAGCGGCAAACTTGCATTTTTATTTCATTTATGATATAATAAGCACGAAAAGTACGATGAAATCTGAGCTTTTGTTGAGTGCTTATTATACGAATTTATATCCCCCCTCAAATTTTGCAATGCAAAATTTCCGATGGGTGATTGTACCATAATGCACTTTGTGATTACGGTACAAAAAATGTGTGTGTTTTAGAATAAAATCCAGATTAGAAGAGCCGAGGTTGTTTTTGGAAACTTTGTAAACATTACATAACAACGAGGCTTGACAGGAAGGAAACAAATCTATGAATACTTACAATCTTAAAAAAATGTGTGCCGTATCGGTTGCATCAATTATGTGTGTTTCTGCATTGGCATTTTCGGGTTGCGGTGACAAGAAGGCTGAAGTATCGCAGACTCCCGACGAAACAACTCTGGCAACTACTGCCGTAAGCACGGCTGATGAACCTACCGCACAGAACTATCTTGAAAGCATCGGCATTGATACCGCTACTCTCGGAATCAATCCGAACATTATTCACGATTCAAACCCTGTCGGTTTTCAGCTTGATATGCCGAAGAACGGCGATACAATCGCAGTTGTTCACACCTCATACGGTGACATAACAATGCGACTTTTCCCCGAACAGGCACCAAAGACCGTTACAAACTTTGTAAACCTTGCAAAAGCAGGAAAGTATAACAATTCACTTTTCAGCAAAGTAACAAAAGACTTTATGATCAACGGCGGTTACTGCGGTACAAGCTCATACGGTGAGGCATTTGAAGATGAATTTTGCGACAGGCTTTTCAATATCAGAGGTGCTGTTGCAATGTCAAACACGGGTGCGGACACAAACGAAAGTGCATTTTTCATCAATCAGAAAACTGCCGAAACATATAAGAATGAAGGCGGCTGGGAACATCTTGCAAGTCAATGGGATTCTATCAAAACCCAGCTTGCAAACTACAAGGATTCAAACCTTCTGACTGCATTCATTGAGAAAAACGGCACAAACTGTTACGATACCGACAGCGTTCCCGACAGCGTTAAAAAGCTGTATGAGGAAAACGGCGGAAACGCCTATCTTGACGGTGCATACAATGCGGTTGACAGAGGCTACACGGTATTTGCACAGGTAATTGACGGAATGGATGTTGTTGACAAAATCGCCTCGGCTAAGGTTGACAAGGATGACATTCCCGTTAAGAACATTGTTATCAAAAGCATTAAGATTACACAATATAAAGAGGAACCAACAACTCAGGCAGATTCGACATCTGCCGAAAGCGTCACACAGCCGACCACAGTCGGATAAGGAGCGGTTATGAACAGAATGCCCGTTGCAGCGATTATGTATGACTTTGACCGTACCCTATGTACGAAGGATATGCAGGATTACAGCTTTATCCCCCGTCTTAATATGACCGAAGACGAGTTCTGGAAATTTTCAAACGAACTCGGTCAAAGCGAACATATGGACTCAATTCTTGCGTATATGTACGCAATGGTAAAAATGTCCCGTGAAAGGAATATGCCTCTTTTGCGAAATGACCTTGTTGAAATGGGAAAAAATGTTGAGTTCTTTGACGGCGTAAAGGATTGGTTCAAAAGGATTTCCGACTTTGGCGAAAAGCTTGGAATGCAGGTTGAACATTATGTAATTTCTTCGGGTATGAAAGAAATTATTGAAGGTACGGAAATCAGCAAAAACTTTAAAAGCATTTTTGCGTGTGAATTTCTTTACGATGAAAACGGCAATGCCGTATGGCCTAAAACCGATGTAAATTACACCAACAAAACGCAGTTTGTTTACAGAATCAACAAAGGTGTTCTTGATGTTGCAAATGATGTTGACCTCAACCGTTCAATGCCGGAGGACAGCAAACGGGTTCCGTTCTGCAATATGATTTACATAGGCGACGGTCTTTCAGATGTTCCGTGTATGAAAATGATGAAAGCCTACGGCGGGTATTCAATTGCGGTTTACCGAAAAAAGGACAGCAAGGTTGAGGACTTGCTGATGAAAGACAGAGTTGATTTTATCTATCCTGCCGACTATTCGGAAAACACAGGTCTTGACCTCACCGTTAAAAATATCATCAGAAAAATGGCTGTCTGCGGTCTTTTGTACGATGAAAACCATGAGCAGAAAAAAGAAATTCTCGGAAGATAATTTCGGTTGAATAAAAAATGTCAAGTATCAAAACGATGCTTGACATTTTTATTTATTTGGTATAATATAATTATAGAAAGAGATACCTGCGATAAGCGGATTCTCACTCTTTATGGTTAGAAAACAACCGCCGGAGCTTCGAAATTCGGGCGGTTATTTTCTTTTTTATTTATGTATGTA
>ERZ1027038.605-NODE-605-length-14453-cov-5.189540_pt1 | contig 14453 bp, 14 predicted proteins | sample MGYA00519439_ERZ1027038 | MGnify/ENA primary metagenome ERZ1027038 (study PRJEB26926, sample SAMN06164807) | human gut metagenome | biome: ENVO:00009003; feature: ENVO:2100002; material: ENVO:00002003 | host: Homo sapiens | place: USA | collected 2012 ... | reverse complement strand
ACGAGATGAGCGCTAGTCTCGTGGGCTCGGAGATGTGTATAAGAGACAGTTACAGAACTGGAGACCCTGGTACGTGAGTATGGGTTTGATCCGATGGTCAATGACATTGAAAGGGAGAACTGGTTCCTGACCTATATGCTGCCGATGCTGGTCGTGCTGGCGGTGGGAATTTTCCTGTTCATGATGATGAATGCCCAACAGGCAGGCGGCGGTAACGGCAAGATGATGAACTTCGGCAAAAGCCGCGCCAAGATGACACTGGGTGACAAGAGTGTCACATTCGCTCAGGTAGCCGGTCTGAAAGAGGAAAAGGAAGAACTGGAGGAGATCGTTGATTTCCTGAAGGAGCCGGGAAAATACACCGGTGTCGGAGCCAGAATCCCCAAGGGTGTCCTGTTGGAGGGTCCTCCCGGAACCGGTAAGACCTTGCTAGCCAAGGCAGTGGCCGGAGAAGCCGGAGTACCGTTCTTCAGCATTTCCGGATCCGATTTCGTGGAAATGTTCGTTGGTGTGGGCGCTTCCCGTGTGCGTGACCTGTTTGAAGAAGCAAAGCATAATGCACCTTGTATCGTATTTATCGATGAGATCGATGCCGTGGCAAGACGACGTGGTACCGGTATGGGCGGAGGACACGATGAGAGAGAGCAGACCCTGAACCAGTTACTGGTAGAAATGGACGGTTTCGGCGTCAATGAGGGCATTATCGTTATGGCGGCCACCAACCGTGTGGATATTCTGGATCCTGCAATCCTGCGTCCCGGTCGTTTCGACCGTAAGGTAGCGGTGGGAACCCCGGATATCGGTGGCAGAGAAGAGATTTTGAAAGTACATGCGAAGAACAAACCTCTGGGGGATGATGTGAATCTGCAGCAGATCGCTCAGACTACTGCAGGCTTCACCGGAGCGGATCTGGAGAACCTGCTGAACGAAGCGGCCATTATCGCGGCGAAGGAGAACCGCTCCTTTATCGCACAGAAGGATATCAAGAGAGCCTTTATCAAAGTGGGAATCGGTGCGGAGAAGAAGAGCCGTATCATTTCCGACAAGGAGAAGAAGATCACTGCATACCACGAAGCAGGCCATGCGATCCTGTTCCATGTACTTCCGGATGTGGGACCGGTCTATACCGTATCCATTATCCCGACCGGAGTGGGAGCTGCCGGTTATACCATGCCCCTGCCGGAAAAGGATGAGATGTTCGCCACCAAGAGCCGTATGCTCCAGGATATCATGGTATCTCTGGGAGGACGTATTGCGGAGGAGATCATCTTCGGTGATATCACCACAGGAGCTTCCAGCGATATCAAGAAAGCCACCAAGACGGCCCGCCGTATGGTGACCCGTTACGGAATGTCCGATCATATCGGTGTCATCTGTTATGATGATGACGATGATGAGGTCTTCATCGGTAAGGATCTGGCTCATGCCAAGGCTCACAGTGAAGAGATATCCGGCGAAATCGACAAGGAAGTCAAGAGTATCATCGATGACTGCTATACCAAAGCCAAGGATATTATCTTACAGCATGAGGATGTGCTGCATAGCTGTGCACAGCTGCTGTTGGAGAAGGAGAAGATCACCAGAGAAGAGTTTGAGGGTCTTTTCGTATAGGAAAAGGTTTTCGCGGGAGTTTCGTTGGATTGGTAGTATTGTACAAACTGGTTTTGTGAAAAATACACAAAAACGCATATGCACTTTTGTAATATTTGTGAATTTTGAGAATAGTCAAAAATAGGAGTGCATGCTATTATAATACTCGTAACCCCCCCAATACATTATATAGTTTTTTGCTATACCCCATAAGAAAGAAATACCTTCTCTAAAAAGGGCAGTCCTCCCAAGACTGTCCTTTTTACTGTCTAAAAATCGCTGAATAAAGAGGCGGGCAGTTGTCAGATGTAAGGAAAAAGGGTATAATAAATAGAGCTTTTGAGCTTGGGACATGTCACACTGCCGGAGCGCACAAGACAACAAAGCACTTTGGCAGAAGCAGTGTCATAATATAGATAGTAAGACATTAGTCTCAGAAAGGGTAGATACTATGGATCTGGAGCTATTACGTCGAACAGAATATAATCAGCAATACATTGCGGCCATGAGACCTGTATTTAACAGGAGAGCACTTTTTACAGATACCAGTGCGGAATATGTGATTCCGGAAGAGCCGGCCTGTTTTTCCGAAGTGACGATCCGCTTCCGGACCGCCAGAAATAATGTGGACAGAGTGTTCCTGGTATGCGGCGGACAGAAGCATCTTATGGTACGTGTGGAGAGCAAAAATGATTTTGACTATTATGCCTACGTAATGCGTCTGGATGATCAGAAGGTATCTTATTATTTTGAGGTGCAGACCGGCAGAATTACCGGTATCTTTGATATGCGGGGCCTGGTGCAGGAAGTTAATGAATATTATGATTTCATTATCATTCCCGGTTTCCACACCCCCGACTGGGCCAAGGGAGCGGTCATGTACCAGATCTATACGGATCGTTTCTGCAATGGAGATTCTTCCAATGATGTGTTGACTAATGAATATTGCTACATCGGAGAACCGGTACACCGCGTAGAGGACTGGGGACGTTATCCCGCACAGATGGATGTCCGTGAGTTCTACGGCGGAGACCTGCAGGGTGTGCTGGACAAGATGGACTACCTGCAGGATCTGGGAGTTGAGGTGATTTATTTTAATCCTCTGTTTGTCTCCCCTTCCAACCACAAATACGATATTCAGGATTATGATTATATTGATCCCCATATTGGAAAGATTGTCAGTGATGAAGGGGATCTGCTTCCCGACGGACAGCGGGAGAACCGTTTCGCTTCCCGTTACATCGACCGTGTGACTAACAAGGCGAATCTGGAAGCCAGCAACGAGCTGTTTGCACAGGTGGTGGCAGAGGCACACCGCAGGGGCATGAGAGTCATTCTGGATGGCGTGTTCAATCACTGTGGTTCCTTTAATAAATGGATGGACAGAGAGCGCATCTATGAGAATGCGGAAGGATATGACAAGGGTGCCTATGTCAGTGCTGACAGCCCTTATCGGAATTACTTTGATTTCCACAATCAGGCAGCATGGCCCTATAACAATTCCTATGATGGATGGTGGGGACATGACACACTGCCGAAGCTGAACTACGAGGGATCCCAGGAACTGATGGACTATGTCCTTCATGTAGCGAAAAAATGGGTATCTCCGCCCTACAATGTGGATGGATGGAGACTGGATGTGGCAGCTGATCTGGGTCACAGTCAGGAATTCAACCATCATTTCTGGCAGGAATTCCGGAAAGCGGTAAAAGAGGCCAATCCGGAAGCCATTATTCTGGCAGAGCATTACGGCAACACCAGAGACTGGTTACAGGGAAATGAATGGGATACCGTTATGAACTACGATGCGTTCATGGAGCCCGTGACCTGGTTTTTGACCGGTATGGAGAAACACAGTGATGACTACCGGGAGGATCTGCTCGGCAATTCCGAGAGCTTCTGGGGTGCTATGCGGCATCATACCTCCAGCTTCTCCATGCCCAGCTGGCAGGTGGCAATGAATGAACTGTCCAACCATGACCATTCCCGTTTCCTGACGAGAACAAATCATAAGGTGGGACGTACCAACACACTGGGACCCCAGGCTGCGGAACAGGGTATTAATAAAGCGGTCTTCCGGGAAGGTGTTGTGATCCAGATGACATGGACGGGTGCACCTACGATCTATTACGGAGATGAGGCCGGTGTCTGTGGTTTCACGGATCCCGACAACCGCAGAACGTATCCCTGGGGACATGAGGATCAGGTACTGCTGGCATTTCATAAGGATATTATCCATCTGCGCCGGGAGAACGAGGAGCTGCGGACCGGTTCCCTGAAAATGCTGGAGAATGACTACAACTTTATTTCTTACGGACGTTTTAACCGCAAGGGACAGTGCGCAATCCTGATCAATAATAATTATCATCCCATCACCAAAGAGATTCATGTGTGGGAGATCGGAACCCCTAAGACAGGTAAGATGAAAGTGATCCTGCAGTCCAGGGATGACGGGTATTGCATGGAAGGTGCGGAGTATGAGATCAGGGCAGGCAAGGTTCTGATCGAGATGCCACAGACCTCGGCAACGATCCTGAAATACGTAGAAGAATAAATATATGTAACTATTCAGAACACCATTCGCAAAACCGCCTCTGCGAGGCTTCCTTTTTGCTCATGGTGGTTACTTCGCCCTATAAATAGTATCAAATGCTCTTACGAATGCAAGGATTCGACGCTCATTCGATACTATTTACATGGCTCTGAATAGTTACAAATACAAAAGACAGAGAGGATATTCGATGTTCACCATCATTATTACCCTGCTGTTGCCGCTGGTATCCATTGGGATCTGGCGGCAATCTATTTTAAAAAATAACAAAAAAAGCGGACAGTCTGTCACGATCGGGAAGGGAGAATATGTCCTTCGCTATCTCACCTGCCTGCTCTGTATGCTGGTCATTCCCTGGATCCTGTTGTCGCTGACCGGCAATGACGGCAATACGATCTTGAGAAAGCTGTTGGAATCCAGAGAATATGCAGTGAAAGTTCTATGTCTGGAGATCAGCATGATGCTGGTCTATGCCATTGCGGAATTGTTCGTGGAAGAAGCGAAAGCCGGAAAGCATGAGAAGATCCGGAGCGTCCTGAGTAAGATTACCGACAGCAAGGCGTGGAGCGTATTTCGCAAATACATAGGACCGGTGGCAGTACTGGCATTGACAGTGCTGGTGGTGTGTCTGAATTTCAGCATGATGTCCGACCGCGTACTGTGGGGGGATGAGGCGTTTTCTGCGAATACGGCCCACAAGGATGTGGATGGCATTTTGCAGGTATTGTATTACTGGGACAATCATCCGCCACTGTATTATTACTGGCTGAAATTATTCGGGACCCTGTTCGGATATAAGGTACCGGTATTCCACCTGGCCTCTCTGGTGCCCTTCGTGATCGGGATCGTACTGGCACTGACCGTTGTGCGGAAACATTTCGGGCTGCTTCCGGCAACATTTTTTGTGATGATCTCCGGTCTGGGACAGGCGTGTCTGGAGTACAATCTGGAAGTCCGCATGTATGCGCTGGCTTTCCTGTGTGTAATGGGTTGCTTCTATTGTTCCTACAGAGTCATTGCTGACGGCAGCAGGAAGACCTGGGCAGGCATGGTGCTGTGGGCACTGGCAGCAGCGTATTCTCACTATTATGCACTGGTGGCTGTAGGCATTATGATGTTTTTCACCGGAGTGGCCGTATGGATCAAATACCGTGGGAAAACATGGATAAAGGGTGTTCTGGCCATCGTAGCATTTTTCATAGGTTATGCACCCTGGCTATATTTCTTCTATGCCGGCTTGAAAAATGTCAGCAGAGGCTGGTGGATGACAGAGATCCTGGGACTGGACCAGAGTCTGGAGATCGTTATGGGCGGCAGAGGGATGAATGGTATCGTATTCCCGTTGGTGATTCTGTTTCTGGTGGTGACCCTGGCAGTGGATTCTTCTGTATTCTCCGTGGAAAAAGACGGAGTACATATGCAGAAGCCTTCTGTGAGAAACTGGTCTGACAAGACATATGCCATGGCAGTGGGAGCCTGCACAATCCTTGGAACTTTGGCATTTGCTTATTTGTTAAGTGTTGTTATGGCACCGATGCTGGCACAGAGATATCTGTATCCGTTAAGCGCGGTGGCAATCGTCATGCTGGCGGTGGGCAGCAGCCGTGTGCTGGAACTGGCTGCAGAGCTGGAGAAGAAGTCCTGGAAGGGCCTGGAGGCTGTAAGCAGAATTGTGCTGGCGGTATTACTGGTAGTATTATTCGGCCTGGGAATTCAGAACTATCGGGAATGCTATGACAGCTATGAACAGCAGAAGGTGGAGACCGAAAAGACACTGGATCTGATCGGTACCCCCGATGAGGATGTAAATATGGTCACGAATGGTGTAAAACATCTGGGTTGGACCGTGCTGTATTATTACTATCCGGATAATGAAATCGTGAACGGAGATTACAACCAGGCGGATTCCGACAGGTTCTGGTATTTTACACCGACCGAACTTGGCACAGATGCCATCGCCGGATTGCAGCAGGATGGATATCAGGTGACCGATTATGGACTGATGCAACTGTCGCAGTATCCTTTCTATTTATATTATATTGAAGCAGTTCAGCCTGCGCCATTCGCAAAGTTGCGTTAGCACGCTTTTTCGTCACTTCGTGACTACTTTTGCTCATAGATTGGCGCTCTGCTCATAGGATGACAGAATTGACGCTTTGTGTGCGAGCACCCAATCGTCGCTTCTGTCATCCTATGGCTGAACTTTTACACTAAAATAATAAAAACATCTTGCAATTTGTGTGAACATATGCTACAATTTCACATTGTTAAGGCACTTTGCCTGACATGGATGGATTCCCGAGTGGCCAAAGGGGACAGACTGTAAATCTGCTGCAATTTGCTTCGGTGGTTCGAATCCACCTCCATCCATTTGCGTTGATGAGCTCAATGGAACAGTGCTTAGCGCGTAAGTCCATGCAGTAGAGTATAACGCAATGCGTCCGCTGGTGTGGCGGAATAGGCAGACGCAAGGGACTTAAAATCCCTCGGGGGCAACCCCGTGCCGGTTCAAGTCCGGCCACCAGCATTCCTCAAATCCATAAAAATTGTGGATTTGAGGATTTTTTTTAGGGTGACTATTGGGTGATCTGCCCTAAAGCTATGCGCACCTTTTCTAAATAATCTGGTTTTGCAAATTTTTAAAAGTTTTTTCTGCATTCATTCGGTTATAGATTCAAATATATAAATAATCACGTCTTTGGAATATTCACCACACATTTTTCAGAGAAATTTAATTGCAGTAGAAAATGCAACATGATAATATAAAGACAGGAAGAGGGGAAACAATGGCAGAAGATAAAAACAGCAAGGTTACGCAGAATCAGGACAGGATCAACAAGCTGATCGATGGACTTACTTTATTCGATGATGACCTGATGAGCCGGGTATTTGATAAGAATATAGAAGCAACGGAGCTATTGCTTAGAATTATTTTGGAGAGAAAGATCAAGGTTATCAGTGTAATCGGACAGGAAGAAATGAAAAGCGCTGCAGTCGGGGGACGTAATATCACACTTGATGTACATGCACTGGATGAAAACGGAGAGAAAATGGACATTGAGGTACAGGGAAACTCCGAAGGTGCTCACATAAGGAGAGCAAGATACCATAGCAGTGTCCTTGATTCCCGAATGTTAAAAGAAGGTCAGGAATTTAAGGAAATCAAGGATTCTTATGTAATCTTTATTTATAAGCGTGACAAATTTCAAGAGGGTTTGCCATTGTACCATATTGACCGATATGTAAGAGAGACCGGGAAACTATTTGAGGATGGCTCACATATAATATATGTAAACGGCAACTATAAGGGTGATGATGAAATCGGATATCTTATGCAGGACTTTCATCAGACAGACCCTGATAATATGCATTACAAAGAACTGTCACAGGGAGTAAGACATTTCAAAGAAGTAGAGGAAGGACGTGATACCATGTGTGAAGCAGTACAGGAATATGCAAAGGAATACGCAAATGAATATGCAAATGAAAAGCAGGCAGCTAATGTGAAAAACCTTATGGAAAGTGCTGGTTTTACAATGGAACGAGCATTAGATTCTTTAAAAATCCAGGGTGAAGAAAGAGAAGCAATTATCCAGTTGTTGCAGAAGTAGTAATAAGATAAAGCTTAAATGTATTGTTGATAGCCATTCCTAATATTGAATAAGTTACTGTTAGATAATTTGCTAAACAATGAAAAGTGGCAGAAACAAAGCTGCCGCTTTTTTGTTTATATGGATATATGCTCAGGTGTAAAGCAAGTATTGGTGTTTTGGAGTAAATGACAGAAAAAAGATCTCATGATAATATGTAAAATAGTAGAAAGTTAAGGGGAGATGTGAAATGATCTATATTACCGGAGACTGCCATGGAAACTTTGAAAGATTCAATACCGATATTTTCCCTGAGCAACTGGAGATGAATAAAGAAGACTATGTAATTATATGTGGAGATTTTGGTGGAATCTGGGATAAAAGCGGTGACAGCAAAAAAGAAGCAATGATATTGAATCAGCTCGAATGTAAGTCATATACAACATTATTTGTTGATGGTAATCATGAAAATTTTGACAGACTGTCCGATTATCCGGTAGACACCTGGAATGGAGGTAAAGTACATAAAATCAGACCTTCTGTGATACATCTTATGAGAGGACAGATTTTTGAGATTGATGGTAAAAGTATATTTACCTTCGGCGGTGCAAGCAGTCATGACATAACCGGTGGAATTTTGGATCCGATGGATCCGAAGTATGGCAAAAAGAAAAAGCAATTAAATCGGGATAAAGTGCCTTATCGCATAAACCATGTGAGCTGGTGGGAGGAAGAACTTCCGTCAGAAGAAGAGATGATGGAAGGCTGTAGGAACCTTGAAAAACATGATAATACAGTGGATTATATCGTGACGCATTGCTGTGCATCCAGCACACAGTTATTACTTGGGGGTACAGCATTCAAACCTGACAGAGAAACAGACTACTTTGAAAAGATTCTTCATAAAGTAAAATTTAAGAAATGGTTTTTCGGTCATTATCATAACAATAGAAATGTGAGTGACAGAGAAATCCTATTATATGAGCAGATAATAAGAATTTTGTAGAAGGAAAGTTTTTAGCTAAACAGAACAATTATGTTCATAAAAACAATTTAAATTCTGAGGTGATAATTGTGGAGCAGAAAGATTTGATTTTCCTTTTTATATTCGTTCTTTTGTGTTTTGTATTATTACTCGTTGTCATGACAATTATGCGAAATCCGTTTCAATTTCCATACATGACAATTTATATTGATATTTCAGGCAAACGAAATGTGAAAGCCGAAGATTATATTGACCGCTATTTGATCAACAATAAATTTGATTTTATAAAATTACATGAGGAGAAAATAAAAAAATGGAAGAAGGATTGTAATTATACAATACGAAGTTCCATGTTGGAGGAATACAGACAAAAGCAATATAACAAAATTTTGGACGAAGGGAAAACGTATCAGTTTATATTTCAGAGACTGCAAACTCGGTATTATCAGAGGAATTATACAAAAACAGCTTACAAAATCATGAATGAAGATAAAATGTTTTGCTGTAGTTATGATTATCTTCTTGATAGATATCGAAAACTGTCAATGATAGAATTGGCTTGTCCACTATCAGAATATGAATCTAAAAATCAGAGAAAGTTAATGACGAAAGAGTTGCGGAGGCAGATTATGATTCGCGATGATTATACCTGCCAGATTTGTGGAAAATATATGCCAGATGAAGTAGGGTTACAGATAGATCATATCATTCCTGTATCCAAAGGAGGAAAAACAATTCCATCAAATTTACAGACACTGTGTTCTAAATGTAATGGTAAAAAAGCAAATAAATTATAACGGTGTGTCCTTGAAGGGATTGCCTTTGTACCATATCGACCGATATGTAAGAGAGACGGGGAAACTTTTTGAGGACGGATCACATATAATTTATGTAAACGGCAACTATAAGGGCGATGATGAAATCGGACATCTTATGCAGGACTTTCATCAGACAGACCCTGATAATATGCATTACAAAGAACTGTCACAGGAAATAAGACATTTCAAAGAAGTAGAGGAAGGGTTCCGGATGTCCGGTGGACATCCGTTTAGAATCGACCGAAGTGGAACGGAGATCTTGATACCATGTGTGAAGCAGTACAAAAATATGCAAAGGAATGTGTAAATGAAAAGCAGGCGGCAAATGTGAAAAACATTATGGAAGATACTGGATTTACCGTGGAACAAGCATTAGACGAGGCAGATTGGCTTGCAGAAGATAGTAACGAAAGAATGACACATGAAGAAGTGTTTCGCACGCTGAAGAGCAGAGTAACAATTCCTTTTACACTTCATGGAATAGAAGAAAATCTCACCGTAGAATATACGCAAGGTACAGATCCCAGGGAAATTGGCTATGATGCCCTTCAGGGATTTCCGATAGATAAAATATGTTGCACAGGTTATCCGGTAATGCATGGTTACTTTGAACATATGAATGCAACCGGTTATCGGAGATTCTGTGGGTTCATTCAATTCGTGGAAAGAATTGAAAATTATGGGGAAAACAGGGAGCTTTCCGTAGATGTCAGTGATGAAAATCTGGAAAAAGGGAATCCATATTTTGCGTATGGTTATCCGGCAGAAATATTTGATGCTCCCTGTTGTAATTTGGCTGGGTGTAGACACTTGAAATGGACAGCTTATACCTATCTAGTAGATCTGCCCTCTCGAATGAATAGCAATAAACTGAAATTCCTGGGCGGATACTCCTGGGGATATGAAGAGGATGAGAACGGTCCACAGAGATTACTACCGCTAGAGATATTGACGGAAAATGACTGGGAAAAGCATGCAACGGAAAAAGGAATATTAAAGGTGTTCCCAATATAGGGAGGCTGTACTGTTAAGTTATGAAGAATAGATATAAACGAAAATTGATATTCGTTATTGCAATTTTAAGTTTAAGCTTAGTATGCTGTAAAAGTAAAACAGAGCCAATTAATAATATTGCATCATGGACACTGGATGATGGTTGGACAATAAATGGAAAGGATGAAATATGGTATTTTGGATTTTCTAAGAATAAAGTTTTGTTTTGCGCAAAACTGTTGGATGAAAATGCGGAATCAGAATTTGAAACGACAATGAGAACGCTCAAATTAAATAATGATTAAAGTTCAGATACGCATGATACGAATTACGAAGAAGGTTATTTTGACCGGAAAACTTGTTGTTGAAGGAACGTCGTATGTGTTTGAGTTCAAGACATTTGAAGTTAAAATTCCGGTTGATGAGGAATATCCAGATATTTTGGACTATATGGATTCCATAGAGGTTACTGATTATAGTAAGAATAATTTCCCCGAGATTGGCAGTCGGAAAATAGTGACAAAAAATCACTGGAAAAATGACCATATAAAAACAGCAGATCCCGCCAGATCTGCTGTTTTTCTCTGTGTATATGAGCGTGAAAAACACACTTCTATCATAAAATAAAGGATACTTCGTTACTTAGAACTTTTCAGCGAAGCTCTTGTAATACTCGTCAAAAAACTCGTTAACCTTTTCCATAATCTTCTTCATAATATTCACCCTTAACCTTTCCAAGACAAATGAACTGTTGACTTTGTTGTTACGTTTAAGGGGTCAGGCCTGACTTCCTTTTGATGATTATAATTTACCATATTGCGCTTATAATGTGAAATACATATAATAGAAGTATAATAATACCTAATAGGTATGATAAAAACGTATTGCACAAATAGAAAGATTAAGTTGGTTTTTGGAAAAAGCATGGAAGGAGGATGCTGGGAAGATGGAATTGCGGCATATCCGGTATTTCAAGGCAGTGGCGGAGGAGAAAAGCTTCACGAAAGCCGCGGAGCAGCTGGCGATCGCGCAGCCGCCCCTGAGCCGTCAGATCCAGGATCTGGAGGCGGAGCTGGGGACGACATTGTTCCTTCGCACACCCCATAAAGTGTCCCTGACAGAAGAGGGAGAGCTGTTCCTGCAGTATGCGAATCAGATCCTGGACCTGGTGAACCGGTCGGAGGAGGATGTCAGAGAACGCAAGGAAGGACTGCAGGGGACATTATACATTGCGTCGGTAGAGGGCTGCGGACCCAGACTTTTCGCGGAGTGGATCGCTGGATTTCAGCAGAGACATCCTCATGTACAGTACAATCTGTGGAACGGCAACACAGATGATGTGAATAACCGCGTAACGAAGGGATTGTGTGAGATTGCCATGATCACGGCCCCTTATAACACAGAGGAATTCCACGTGCTGCCGGTGTATGAAGAACCCTGGGTGGCAGTGATCCCCAAGGGACATGCATTGTATTCCTGGGAAAATGATCCGGTGAAGCCCTCGGGGTTGTTGCCCTATGATCTGTTGATTCCCTCCAGAGAATCCAGAAAAGGTGAAATCGATAAATGGTTCGAGGGAACGGGGCATGCACCGGTGATCCGGGGGCGCATCGCTCATATGATGAATGCTTATGAGCTGAGTCTGCACGGAGTCGGGATCTCCATTTATCCGGCATCGATTTCCTCCCTGATCCGAGACAAGGACGTCTGCGTGCGGCCGGTGGAGCATCCGAATGCCCATGCGGATTATGCTTTGATCTGGAATAAAAATCATACCCTGTCCCATGTGGCGGAAGAATTTATTGCTTATGTAAAAGAAGAATCCGGACAGCAGGTGTACTATGCCTGAATTAACGCAACCGATACGTCATTCACATTTGTGCCGGTAGCTCCTGCCTTGTCAAAAGAAAGGAAAGCCCTTATACTTGGAAGCAGGAGGAAAATACGATGAACATTACAGTATATCTGGGAGCAAATGAAGGAAATGATCCTTCTCTTAGAAAAGCGGTGCGTGAGCTGGGAACCTGGATCGGTGAAAGCGGTAACCGCCTGGTGTACGGTGGATCCAAATCCGGTCTTATGGGAGAGATCGCGGAGAGCGTATTACAGGCAGGCGGCGAGGTGACCGGCGTGGAACCGCAGTTTTTCATTGATATGGAATACCAGTATGATGCCATTACGGAGCTGATCGTCACAAAGGACATGACAGAACGCAAGACGAAAATGATCGAACTGGGAGATGTATTTATTGCTTTTCCCGGCGGAACCGGAACACTGGAAGAGATCGCTGAAGTGATGTCCAAAGTGTCATTAAAGCACCTGGAGGCACCTTGCATTCTCTATAACCTTAACGGCTATTATGACAGCCTGAAAGCACTGTTATCACATATGACGGAGATGGGATTGTCCTCCCCGGAGAGACAGGAAGGCATTTATTTTGCCAGGGATCTGTCGGAAATCCGCAAGATCATAGAAAATCAGCGGAGCAATGCAACGATCACTCCGCCGGAAAATACACACGGTATAGGAAATCAGCTAGGCTAACAGGTGAAAACACATAACTGCAATGCCCAGCACCACCAGGATCACACCGGTGACACGGTTCAGGGTCCTGGGGGTCGCCTTGTTGGCGAACAGTGCAGCGATCCGCGCCCAGATCAGGGTAAATACAACGCACAGGATCCATACCGTCCAGTCGGGCATACCACCGATGGCAAAATGGGATGCAGCACCGGTAAATGCGGTAAATGCCATGATGAAGACGCTGGTTCCTACAGCGGTCTTCAGTTCATAACCCAGGACAGAAGTCAGGATCAGCAGCATCATCATACCGCCGCCGGCGCCGACGAAACCGCAGATGAAGCCGATCATCATGCCGCATACCAGAGACTGGAGGGCTCTTTTCTTTGCGGAGACGCCCTGCATGGCTTCTTTGGTGGTCATTACGGGACGGACAATGAATTTGATACCTAACAGGAAAGTCATGAATACGGAGAAATTCCCCATGGTAGCGGAAGGTACCAGGCTGGATACGTAGCTGCCTACGACGGTGAATACCAGCACACTTCCCATCATGATCAGACCGTTTTTGATATCAATATTTTTGTTCTTTGCATAAGTATAGGCAGATATCGCACTGGCGAGGACATCCGAAGACAGGGCGATACCCACGGCCATATAGGGATCCATGCCGAGGAAAGTGATCAGCATGGGACTGATGACGGCAGCAGCGCTCATTCCGGCGAAACCGGTGCCCAGGCCGGCTCCCATGCCGGCGAAAAAGGTGACAAGAATTGTGATTAAAATCTGCATTTATTTAGCTCCTTTCAGGATATTGTCCATATTTTCTTCCATGACATGAAGCATGTGGAAAAAGATCTCTTTGCTTGTCTCATCGGTGCCATCTAGCAGAGTATCTTTGAAAATGCTCTGTATCATGCGGCCTTTTTCGATGACATCCTGTGCTTTCTCCGTGCAGAACAGCAGAGTCTTCCGACGGTCATCCGGAGCCTCTCTGCGTTCCAGGTACCCCTCGCACACCAGCTTGTCCACATTGACGGACACCAGATTCGCCTTGATCCGGCGGATCTCCACGACATCACTGGCAGTGTGGTATTCCGGATTATTGCCGAAGAACATGAGAATATCAAAAGCTGTCTGTGGCAGCTTTAACTGCTGGCACAGAGGCTTACACATGGCGTTGTAAGCCAGATTGAATTTTTGTACGAATTCGATATCAGTATTCATTCGAAGGCTTCCTTTTACAAAAATGAATATTTCAAATTTGAAATAAATGCTATATTGTATAGTATTACAGATAGTTTTCGAAGTCAATCATAAGATATTTTATTTCATAAAAAATTTATAGCTGACTTGAAATTTTAAATTCCAGTGAAATGGTAAATTCCATCTGACATTAGGGCATG
>ERZ1027038.585-NODE-585-length-14710-cov-5.210372_pt1 | contig 14710 bp, 9 predicted proteins | sample MGYA00519439_ERZ1027038 | MGnify/ENA primary metagenome ERZ1027038 (study PRJEB26926, sample SAMN06164807) | human gut metagenome | biome: ENVO:00009003; feature: ENVO:2100002; material: ENVO:00002003 | host: Homo sapiens | place: USA | collected 2012 ... | reverse complement strand
ATACATAAGAGGATATAAAATGAAACAAAGTAAATTGCCAAAGCAGACCTTGATCATTCTGGGCATTGCTCTGGTACTGGTAATTTCCACCGTCATGTGGAGTTCTGCCCAGATCACACAGGATACAGAGGAAGAAGTACAGTCCACTCTCCGGGATGTTGCCACGCAGAACGCCCTGATCGTACAGCAGGAGATCCGTGAAAACTTCAACTTATTATACAGCCTTGCCGATGCGATCAGTGTTTCCCCGGGTACAGCCAATGCCAGCTCCATTGCCGCACAGTTGGGATCTTTCGTCTCCACCTATGGGTTTAAGCGGATTGGCTTCATCTCACCGGATGGTCAGGCAATGGCCACTGACGGCTATGTACAAGATCTGTCCAGCAGAGATTTTTTCAAAGATGGTATGCAGGGGCTTCCCGGTATTACCAATACTCTTCAGGATCGAATGGGTACTCCGGAGCCCATCAATGTATTCAGCATTCCCGTATATGATCAGAGTGATTCCATTATCGGTGTTTTATTTGCCACCTATCGGAACCAGCATTTTGAAGAAGTTTTAAGCGTACAATCCTTTAATAATCAGGGCTTCAGCTGTCTGGTAAATCAGGACGGTGACCTGATCGCCACATCTTCCAATGCACCGGCTTCCCTGCAGGAAGCCGACCGGATATCCGATTATCTGACTCAGGATGCCCGTAACGACCAGCCCTTGCAGGATCTGCATACGCTGCTTCAGAGTTCTTCTTCCAACGGTGGTTATTTCTATGGAGGCAGTCAGAAGTATTATTACTATGCGGCTGCAATGGACAATCTCCGCAGCGACAGACAGTGGTTCGCCCTGACTATTGTTCCCGATCAGGTACTTTCCAGTCGTTCCGCTCCGATATTGTTTCAGGTGCGGCTGCTGATCCTGCTGATCATTGTGATCGCCGGAGTCGGTACTTTTGCTTTTGTGCACAGTATCCGGACACGGCGCAGGCAGTTATATCGTCTGGCTTATGTGGATCCTCTGACAAATGGTGATAATTTTGCCTGCTTCAAGGAGAAATTATCCCACCGAGGCGGAGACAGCGGCTTCTATGTTGCCCTGGATCTTCAGGATTTCAAGCTGATCAATAATACCTGTGGTGTGGCCAAGGGTGACGAAACACTGTTGGAAGTATGGAAGCTCCTGCAAACCGGTACACATCTGGGTGAATTTTCTGCCCACATCAATGCAGACCGGTTCATCCTGTTCCTGCGGGATAATGACCGGTGTACCTTAGAACCCAGATTGGAGTGCCTGTGTCAGGATATTTCCAATTTGTCCACAAAGCTTAATATTCCGAAACTGTTCCCACTGTGCGGCATCTATGAGACCGCCGATCATAAGGAAATCGAGCAGAATTACGGCAAGGCTGTACAGGCTAAGTATCCGATAAAGGGAAAACGTACCAGACATTATGCTTTTTATGAAGATCTGGATATCAAACAGCTCTCCGAGGATCGTCTGATGGAAGATGTCTTCGAAGACGCCCTGAAGAACGGAGAATTCCAGCTGTGGTATCAGCCGAAAGTAGACCCCGTCACCGGAAACATTCTGGGAGCGGAGGCTCTGATCCGTTGGAAGCGCCCCGACGGCACCATGCTCTCCCCCGGGAAGTTCATTCCATTATTTGAGAAAAACGGTAATATCACAACACTGGATGAATATGTGTTCCGCACAGTGTGCGCACAACAGCAGAGATGGCTGCAGGCCGGAGCAACATTGTATCCGATTTCTGTAAATATTTCCAGAGTCAGCCTATACTACAGCAATGTGGTAGATAAGTACCGGGAGATTTTGAATTCTTTCCAGCTGGATCCGAAATATGTTCCGTTAGAGATCACTGAGAGTGCTACCATTGATAACAGTGATATTTCCTCCCTGATCGAGCAGTTCCATGAAGCAGGATTTACTTTACTGCTGGATGATTTCGGAAGCGGTTATTCTTCTCTGTCTTCGCTGAATGTCATGCATTTCGATACGATCAAGCTGGATAAGAGTCTGATCGATTACATTGGTGACCGGAACGGTGAAAAGCTGCTGTTGCACATCACACAGCTGCTGCAGAGCTTCGGTATGACTATTACCGCAGAGGGTGTAGAAACTTCGGATCAGGTAGAGTTTCTGAAGAATCTTCACTGTGATGATATTCAGGGTTACTACTTCTCGAAGCCGTTACCGGTAAACGAATTTGAAGATTTTGTAAGAAAGCATACAGGTCTGTAGGGTTCGCCCACAGACCTGTTTTTGTTCCTGTATTCTGTTTTGCTCGTCTTATTCTTCTCCCAGGATCAGGATCGAATAAGCCGGAAGCGTAACTACAGTACCGGCACGCTCCGCGGTCTCTTCTCCGGTATAAAGTTCCCCCAGCAGTACCAGTTCCTCCGCTGTGGTGCCTCCTACGGTAAGTCCGGTCAGATCCACGCTCACAGCCTCCGCAGAGGTATTTCCCAACAATAATAAGTTACTGCCTTCATAGCTTCTTGTCAGGGCAAAGCATTGTTCACCGGAATACTGCTCCAGATAAGCGGTGGTGCCTCTGGCGATCACCGGGTTCTGGTTGCGGACACGGATCACCTGTTTCACATAATTATAGATGGAATCGGGATCCTCCTGCTGTTCTTCCAGACTGTCAAATTTCATCCGGAAATCATCCATATCTGCCGGGCCCTTACACATGCCTTCCGCATTGCCGTCCTTGCTCCAGTACATGGGGGCCCGTTTGTTCTCGTCTTTGCCGGAGCCCTTCATGCCCAGTTCTTCCCCATAATAGAGGAATACATTGCCATTCATTAAGAGATTAAGGGCATTGCCCATTTTCGTCTGAGCTTCGCTATTCTCCCCGGCATAGTAGCCTGCACTGCGTCCCATATCATGATTGGTGTAGAAGGGAGCATTGATATAATCCGGATTGTACTGCGCATACATGCCCTGCTCTGTTTCCAGATTCTTTGCATAAGATGTTGCCGATGCCTTACCGTTCATTACATTGGCAATGATACCGGACTTGTCGGCAAAAGCAAAATCAAACATGCTGTCCACGCCGCTCTCATAATATTTGGCATAGGTATTCTGATCCGTCCAGCATTCACACACCAGATAATTCTCCGGATCTTTGCCATGAACATAATCCGCGAACCAGCTTAGAATTTCCACATTGTCCTCTGTGGATCCGGTAACATACTCTTTCACCGCATCCAGTCGAAAGCCATCCACACCCATATCCAGCCAGAAGTCCGCGATCTGCTCAAATTCCCGGCGTACCGCCTCATTCTCCAGATTCAGATCCGGCATTCCGTCCCAGAATCTCGCTTCATAATACCAGTCTGTCCCATTTACCTGTGCATATCCGCTCAGGGCTTCCCTTGAAAAATGGTAATAATCCACATAAGGACATTCTGAGGAGTCAGGCTCAGTGCCTTCCGGCAGATTTTTCAGATATTCTACAGCCTGCAAAAACCAGGGATGGCTGCTGGAAGAATGATTCATTGCCAGATCCAGGATCACACGGATCCCACGGTCATGACAGGCCGTCAGCAACTCCTGAAATGTTTCCAGAGTGCCGTACTGCGGATCGATATTCTCATAATCCGTGGTATCGTATTTATGATAGGTGAAGGAGGGCATCACCGGCATGAGCCAGATACCATTGATTCCCAGATCCATATCTGTGGTATCATCACCGTCATTCAGGTAATCCAGCTTTTCCAGTACGCCCTGTAGATCTCCAATGCCATCACCGTCGCTGTCATAGAAGGAATATACGAAAAGCTCATAGTAGGTACGGTAGTTGTCGTCCGGGATCTGCAGTACCCGGTTGTCCTGCACCAGAGACGTGGTACTGCCGGTGCTGTCAGTGTTACTGTCCGTGCTCTCATCCTGTACGGTGGCAGTCTCATTCTGTGTACCGGCAGCAGACGCATTGCTGTTTTCTCCTTTGCTGCCTCCACAGGCAGTCAGAGACGCTGTCATTCCCACCACCAGTATTGCTGCCCATATTTTTCTGTTCCATTTGCTCATAGTTATCACTTACTCCTCAGATCCGCTTTTTTCAAACCGGAACCATTTGAAATCAAAATTGCATCCCGGCAGGAAAACGAAGGTCACATTCTGCTCTCCTGTCACTCTTTCCAGAGGGAAACGCAGTTCCCTATATTCCTCGCTGTGCGGGAAGGGAAGTACCTGTGTAGCTCCATCGGTAAACCTAAGCTGGATCGTATTCTGCTGTAAAGGAGTTCTTCCGCAGATGACAATGCTATCGGTTCCCGCTTCTCCAAAGTTCATATCCGTAAATTCGAGAGAGACATTATTGCCGATCTGTTCAACGGCATCCCCGGTTCTCACAAAGCTGTCACCATAGGTAACTCCGTCCGTGAGAGCACTCAGTCTTGCATAAGCTTTTTCCTGTCTGGTGAAATGGAACTCTTTCAGGAAAATTTTATCTTCTGACACTATTGTCATTTTTGTTACACCCTTTAATCTCCGGGGCAATACGAAGGTATCCGGCTGGAAGACTTCCCAGATGCCCGGCTTCTGATAGGTTATTTCACCCACCAGTGTTCCCTGTGTCCCGGAACCGCTCTCTTCGGGCTCTCCCTTCCATATCTGAATCCGGTGGGGATCATTATCGTTGGCAAAAATGGACAGCGTGATCTCGTCACTTCCGAATTCACCAAAGTCTAACGCTTCATAGACCAGTCCGGTAGGCTGTGCCTTGTCCGTTCCGGCACTGTTCTCCACTCCGCGGCTTACGTCTCCGCCAAAACTTCCGACATAAGAAATACCCGTCACCGGCTCATACGGAGAATGGAACGTCTGTCCCATGCCCTCCACTGCAAAGTCAAGTTGGGAAATCATTTTAATATTGGTTGTTCCGTTACAGGTCATACACCTTACCTGAAAACTGCCATCACTGACGCCTGTGATCCGGATGCTCTCGCCGTCTTCCAGTTCCTCCAGTTTTGCCACAGGGCTGGGGATACCGGAAGCGTCAGTAATGCTCCAGAGAAGCTTACGGTCTGTGGCTTCCATGGGATAGATACGGGTATGTAGCAATACATACGGCTTCTCCGGTGTCAATCTCATATAGGGAGCGCTCATTTCCAGTTTCCGCACCGGAATAAATCCGGGATCCACAAAGGCGGGCGGATATTCTCTGTTTTCTTCTGTTGCGCAGACACCGGGACGAATCGGTGCTTCGACTGCCTGTAACGTCACTGTCGCCGTGCGATGCCCGGCAGCTGCCGTATTGTCCGGAGTCTCGACTACTGCCGTGGCCGTTTCGGCACCGGTTTCATCGGTCATGCTCACCGTGGCTGTCCATGCGTCCTCCACGGTCACACGAATCTCTCCGGGAATCGTTTTCGCTGCGATCATCGCCAGTAGTTTCCCCTGGAACAGCTTACGGACAGTTCCCTTGTAGGCATCGTAATCGGTACTGTCACCATTGTCCAAGCCTATGAGACGTCCGGCGCCTTCCACGGTCACTCTCACATAATCGGAGGCATTTTCCACAGGATATCCGTCCCGGTCCTCCGCTGAGATCTCCACAAAGATCATGTCCTCGCCGTCAGCATGCAAGGCTGATTTATTTGCTTTTAATACATAATGATCTGTGTTGCCGAAGGAATGTCTCTCCTGTCTGGCTATCTCCCTACCCGTTTCGTCGTATGCCACGGCACAGATACTGCCGGGTACATACGGTACTTTCCAGGAAGGCTGTAATACTGTTCCCTTCTGATGGTCGATCTGCTGTTTTCCCTGCGACACTCCGTTTACGAATAGTTCCACCTCCGGGGCATTACTGGTGATCCGCACATCCACCTGCTGTCCCGGGTTAAAATCCCAATAGGGATATACATGGATCATGGGATCTTTTTTCCCATCCGTCCATTCCGAACGGAAAACGTAATAAGAATCTTTGGGAAATCCCGCCGTGTCCATCTGTCCGAAATAGCTGTTTTTCGTCTGATAGGGAGTCGGCTCACCGATATAGTCAATAGCCGTCCAGATGAACTGGCCGCAGGAATAGGGAGTATCTCTGTCCATAATAATACAATATTCCGTATTTTTTGCTGCCCAGCTTGTGGTACTGTTACCCAGTGCGGAGCACTGCTCATCCGCTTCGATCAAGGTCGCCCGCTCCAGGGGAAAATGATATATTCCGCGGCTCTGGACCACAGAAGAAGTCTCGCTTCCGTAGATGACCCAGTCCGGATATTTTTGATGATGCTCTTCATAATATTTTTCTGCGTAATTATAGCCTGCCAGTTTTACGATATCCGCACATTTCCGGGCATTTTCCCAGGGCATATAATTGGAGCCAATGGTAATCGGTGCCACATTGCGATAGTCCCACTTTCTGACCGCCGTGACCAGCCTGCGGGTGATCTCCTGACCATGAGCATCCGCATGGGTATCCGGGATCTCATTGCCAATACTCCACATGATAACAGAGGGATGATTGCGGTCTCTGCGGATCCAGCTGCGTACATCCTTCTCCATCCATTCCTTGAAAAATCTGGCATAATCATAAGGATTCTTTGCCATCTCCCACATATCGAACGCTTCGGATACGATCAGAAATCCCATCTCATCCGCCAGTTCCATCAGTTCCACAGCGGGCATATTGTGGGAAGTCCGCACAGCATTGACACCCATGGAACGCATGAGTTCAAATTTCCGGCGCATGGCTTCTTTGTGAAAAGCCGCTCCCAGTGCTCCGAGGTCATGGTGATCGCAGGCACCGTTCAGGCGCACTTTTCTGCCGTTTAATAAAAAGCCCCTGACAGGATCAAATTGCATGGTGCGGAAACCGATGCGAAGATGTTCTTCCTGACATAGTTCCCGGCTGTTGGTCTCCTGCACCGGTTGTTGTTCTGTTCTCTGTGATGCACTGTTACCGATCGTCTCCGCACTACCGTTTTCCCGCAACATGTCTCTCCACAGGCATACCTGCAACTCATACAAGTAAGGATCCGTAATGTCCCATTTCCTCGGATTGTCCACAGGAATCGTCACAGATGTCTTCTCCTGTCCACCGTCAAGGGGCTGTTTTACCCGGAAAATCTCCCTGCTTGCTGTTTCTGCGGAGCTTTTACTGTCCCCTGTATAATACAGACAATATTCCAGTGCATAATTTCCGTTGTCCGTTCCCCATTTCAACTCCGTATCGATGGTCAGGTCATAGCCTTTTTGCGTCTCCACAGAAGAGGTGTAGATGCCGTCCAACGGGATATGTGTCTCCGGCAGACATATCATCCATACATTACGATAGATTCCGGCACCGCTGTACCATCTACTGTTGGGTGCCTGAAAGGTTACCCGGAGAACAACTTCATTTTCACCTTCACGCAGATGATCCGTAATGTCCCAGTCAAAGGTGGAGTAGCCGTATTTCCAGTCACCGAGGCACACGCCGTTTATATAGATGGAAGAATCCATGTAAACACCTTCGAAGCGCAAAATGACACGTTTGCCACACTTTGTTCCGGACGTGGAATACACAAATTTCTTCCGATACCAGCCGATGCTGTCTTCGTACAGGTTCTTCGTATCATAGATCAGCCAGTCGTGAGGCAAGTCTGCCGGCTGCATCTCCCGCTCCCAGAGCGCCCGGTCTTCCCATTCCACATCCAATGCTGTTTTGGCAAAATACCAGTTATCATTCCATAATGTTCTGCTATTCATCGAAATTTCTACCCTTTCTGTCCCTACCTCTTCCTGTCCGTTTTCTGCTCTTATATTGCATCCGCCCGGTCTTCCAGACGCTTTACCAGATAGACCGCCAACAGCGCATCTAATGTTCCCAGTACCATGCCGCCCAGAATATCCGTGGGATAGTGGACAAAGAAATAAAGTCTGGAAAAGGCAATGACTGCTGCCATAAGCAGACTTAAAATACCCGCCTTACGATAATAACTGAAAATGGTCACCGCTCCGGCAAAACCATTGGAAGTATGTCCCGAGGGGAAGGAATACTCCGAAGGGAACGGAATTTTCAATGTCACGCTGGTATCCACCGCACAGGGGCGGGGTCTCGCGATCACATTTTTCAGGAACAAATTTCCCACAAGATAGGTGATTGCCATGGCGATTATCATGGTCAGACCGCATTTCCGGGTCTTCGGAATGCATGTCAGCACAATCGCAATGACGATCCATACCAGACCGCTTTCTCCGATCGTAGTAAAAAAACGTAGGATCTCTGTCAGCCATTCCTGATGGATCCCCTGAATCGCATGCAATATCTGTAATTCCATCCTTCGTTCCTCCTTGTCCGTCTTCCGGCTTGGTTATCGACCACTCCGTAATTTCACCGTCAGACATTCTTTTGAACTATTGTAATCTATTCAGAAATGCCTTTGCATTGGCTGCAATGTCATCCTTAAATACAGCGGAACCGGCTACAATGACATTGGCTCCTTTTTCCATGGCAAATGCTACATTGTCCAGATTGATACCACCGTCTACTTCCAGATCGGTAGACAGCCCCTTATCGTTGATCATTTTCCGGATCACCTGTACCTTATCCAGGCACTCCGGGATCAGCTTCTGTCCGCCGAATCCGGGCTCCACGGTCATTACCAGCACCATATCCACCAGTTCCAGATAAGGTTCCACTGCCTCTGCCGGAGTGGCGGGCTTAATGGTGATGCCGGTCTTTTTGCCTGTGGCATGTATTTTTTCAATGCATCCCTCCACATCTTCTGTGGCTTCCAGGTGAAAATTCACCAAGTCCGCACCACAGGCAGCGAACTCTTCCACATAACGTTCCGGCTTCTCGATCATCAGATGCACATCGAGAAACATATCCGTGTGGGATCTGACAGCTTTTAATACCGGCATACCGTAGGAAATCGACGGTACAAACAATCCGTCCATCACGTCTACATGCAGCCAGGGGACCCCTGCTCCTTCCACAGCTTTGATATCCTCTCCCAGTTTCCATAAATCCGCCGAAAGAATTGAAGGTGATAATAAATTCATGTTACTCCTCATTTCTGCCCCGCAAGGCCTTGTCTGTTGCTTATTACCGTTCTATTCTAGCAAACTTGTTTTCGTAAAACAAGACTAACGAAAAGGAACCTTTTCCTTTTGGAAAAAAGTTCCTCCGTTCGCAATTCTCTATAGGTTTTTCACGTCTTCTTTCAGTTTGTTCCAGGCATCTTCATGCTCCGTATAGTAAATGGGACATTTCTTTCCGCCACAATCATAGTGGCGCAAGATGTCATCGGGTTGCAGGTCATAGGCATCAGTCAGCCATTTCAATAATTTGATCAGAGAATCATAGGTCTCCTGAGTAAACTGGCCGTTGTCCGCCTTGTAGCAGCATTCGATAGAAATAGAATCCTCATTGCGGGTCTGTACTGCATAGGCGATCTCGTCCAGAGGAACGCACTGAAGGATCTCGCCATCATAGCCAATGATAAAATGGGCACTGGCACTGCGTTCATGATTGTCTTTCAGCTGTTCGAAATAGCTGCGGTTCTGGGCCGCGCTGGTCCCAGGATTCGCCGTGTAATGTACAAAAATATTTTTCACTTCCGTCAGGGGATCTCCCGGTCTGGAATATTCATTCACGGTGAGAAAATCTTCTGTCCAGTTGGGATGTGCTGCATATACATCCGCCGGAAGTCCCTGGATCCGGGTTCCCGTGGTCTCCCCGATCTGTTTTTCGATCCGCTGCACAGCTTCTGCCGCAACTTCCACAGGAGTACTGGCTTCCGCAGTGCTGGCAGGTACTTCCAACAAATTTTTCAACATAAAGATTCCTGCAAGAATGCTGGCACACAGCAGGGAAATCTTAATATATCTGCGGATTCTTGCCTGTCTGCGGCGGCGCTGCCTCTCGGCTCTGACCCGGCGTTGTCTGACGCGGGTGCTGTAAGTATTGTCTTTGTAAACATTTTGCTCATATGCATTGCCCGGATGACCCTGCTCCTGCCGCCAGGCCTTGTTTTTCTGCTGTGCTGTCGTCGAATACTGCGGATGTGATTTCTTCCTTCCGCCTTCCTGCGGCATTGCCGATATGCTATGTTGTGACCGTTCTGTGCGTCCTCCGGTATGATTGCTTCGTGATTGATCGGCGTATCTTCCGGTCTGTCTGTCTTGCGGTTGTCCTACACGTCTTCCTACGTGTCTGACTATATTTTTTCCAGTCCGGTAATCTACCAGATACGGATTTCTTCGCACCTGTATCATTTCCAGATCCGGTTGTCTGCTCGAACGATTCTCCTGTGTCATATTGCTGCCCCCAGAGTTAATTGCTTTCTTTGAGTCCCAGTTTAATCCGGAGTTGTCACATTTTTCGGCACATATTCCTTAAGATTTTATAAATTTATTGTTTAAAAAGTTCCAGCAAATACTTTTCTATCACCTGTGCTGCTTTGCGATGAGCTTTCACTCCGGGATGCAGGCGGCTGCCTACGGTGTCCGGTGTGGTGTTGGGAAGTTGTAAAAAGTGAATTCTGGTATCACCAGTCTGTTCCGCGTAGGTTTCCACCGCTTCACGGATGACGGGCAGGAAATTGTCTCCCAGCATACCATAGCCCCAGATGATCTGTGCCTCAGGATTGCAGTCACGCACAGCTTTCAGGAAATCTCGGATTGCTGTAGTCAGGATCTTTTTGACTTCTTTTATGTCACGGGTTCCTGCCCATTCTCTTACCAGTTCCGCTGCGGACTGGATTGCTGTGGCATCGTTGGTTCCCAGATTAATGATCACGGCATCCGGCTGCCATGCCTTGAAATCATAGTCTTCCAGTGCTCCCAGCGAAGCATTTCGCTCCCCGGTAAGCAATCCGCAGACCTGTTTATAATAGGGAGGAATCTTATTCTCTACAATGCCATCCCAGCCGGTGACGATTCCCCAGCCACTCTGGGACACCACACGATATTCCGCAGAAAGCGCATCCGATACCATACGGGGATACGTATTTTCCGCAGAGAAGAACGCACTGATCCAGTCTTCCTCACCTACCGGCCCCATAGTTCCCTCTCCACTGGTAATACTGTCTCCTACAAATTCCAGGCGATATTCAGGATCCGGCAGAACCAAAAATTCCCCATCTCCATATTGCAATCCCAAAATCTGTATCATGTGCAGCGGGTCCTGGTGCATAGCCTGTACTTCCTTCAGAATCCGTACATGCTTCGTCTTTCCTACTGTCATTCCTCGAAACAGGCATACTTCATTTTTCCCTTTATTAACCGGAAAACGGCTGATCTGGGCTCCATTCAGTTCTACCGCCAGCCATGGCTCCATCGTGTCGTAATCAGCATTTACTTCCAGCCACAATTCACTGCCAGTATATAGAAATTCTATACCGCTGCCGGTCCAGAATAAATTGATCACATCTTTTCCCGTGGTCCGGCCCAATACCCGCACTTGCGGCAAATCCGCTATACTTATAATCTTTTTCTGCTGTTCCATTTTCCCATACCTTCTACTCTGTTTTCTGTTGCTTCGACATTTTCTGTTATTATCTTTCGATTGCCTGCTTTACTCTCTCCTGCCGTACTCTTCTGCGATCACATTCTCCGCAGGACGTCCGCATACCGCATAAGGGCTCAATCCTTCCAAATTTCCCGGCCAATCCCAGATGCCGAAGCCTTTCACCCAGTCACGTTTTCTGCAGGCTGTAAACATTGCCCGGTACCAGTCCGCCTGTTCCGCATCATCCTCTTCACCCTGCAGTTCCCAGTTATTCGGAACCTGCGCAGAACCATGAATATTCATGCAACCCGCTTCCGAAAACAAAAAGGGCTTCTGAAATTTTTTCACAACCTTTTCGATCCGGTCTAACTGGTTGTCCCAGTCGTCTATGGGATAATATCCGCTGGACGCAATCACATCCACGGCATCCCACCATGTAATATGATCTTCTCCATATTTGTCGCAATTATAACCGACAGGTCCGTCATATACCGTCCGTACTTCCGCGATAAGTTTTCTCCACTCTGTCTCCCGGTGCTCCGTCATGGTCATTTCACACCCCGCCAGGAACAATTCACAGCCTGTCCGCTGGGCAATCTGTGCATAATGTTTCTGAAAGGCAATGTGACTCTCGAACCAGTTGCCCCATTTGGGTTCGCAAGGTACATCATGGTCAAAAAAGCTGATTCGTGCCCGCCAGACACCATTGTCACAATTCACCGTCGGTTTCAAAGCAACTTTCAGTCCCAGGCTCTGTGCATATCGAATCATATCATACAGTTCCTCATCCGTACAGCTTTTCTCCCCATCATAACAGATTTCCTCACTGTAAGGTGTTTCCTGCATCCCCGATGGTGTGAATATCACCCAATTCGTATGGATCCTTCGTACCATTTCCTCCATACTTTTTCTGGATTCTTCCGAACCCAATACTCCTCTGTGCGGAAAAACCGCAAAATTCACAGCGCGAAATGCCTCCATACAATACCTTCCCTTCCAAGTATCCCATTTGTGTTTCATTTCCTGTATTGTATCATTTTTAATTTTATTTAGCTAGTAAAATTAGCTTTTATTTGCCTAAATTTATTTTCCTGCATTTCATTGTGTTCATTCACACGATATGCTACCATGAAACTATATACAGTGCTTTCAGAAAGGAGCTATCTGCCATGCATTTTGTACAGGCAAAGGGGATTCTGTCTCAGAATAACGGAATGAATATTTACCGCGGATGCTCTCACGGCTGCATCTATTGCGACAGTCGCAGTAAGTGCTACGGCTTTACACATGCTTTTGAAGATATCGAAGTGAAAGAAAATGCACCGGAGCTGTTGGAACAAGCGCTGCGCTCCAAGCGTCACAGGTGTATGATTGGTACCGGTGCTATGTGCGATCCTTATCTTCCGGCTGAAAAAGAGCTGCGATTGACCAGAAAATGTCTGGAGCTGATCGATCAATATGAATATGGTGTGACCGTGCTCACAAAAGCCAGCCTGGTGCTTCGGGATCTGGATCTGCTGCAATCTATTAATCAGAAAGCCAAGGCAGTGGTTCAGATGACGTTTACTACTTATGATGAGGATTTGTGCCGGAAAATAGAGCCTAATGTCTCTACCACGAGAGAACGTTTCGAGGTGCTGATGAAATGTAAGGAATTGGGAATTCCCACCCTTGTGTGGATGACTCCCATTCTTCCTTTTATTAATGATACCCGAGAAAATATCGAGGGGCTTCTTGACTATTGCCTGCAGGCGGATGTGAAGGGAATCCTGCTGTTCGATGTAGGAGTCACGTTGCGGGAAGGAGATCGGGAATTTTTCTATCAGGCTCTGGATCGTGATTTTCCCGGCATTCGGCAAAAATATGTCCATACTTACGGAAATGCCTATGATATTCCCAGCCCTCACGCCAAAGAACTTATGGCCTTAATTCGCAATACCTGCTCAGCCAATAGTATTCTATGCTCCCCGAAGGAATGCTTCGCTTACCTGAATGAATTCCCTGAGAGATATGTGCAGCAGACATTGTTTTAGGTTCCAATGGCGATAATTTCTACAAAAAAGTTTATATAGACAACACAGTAAAATCGGGAGCTTTTGCTCCCGACATCTTGATAACGCAAAAAACGAATATTTACATTCAGAATAGAACTACACTCAGAAAATTGGTAGCTATAGCTTCAGCGCCCAGAACAAAAACGGCATTGTGATCACGGAAAGCAATGTGGTCAGAGCCACGCCCCTGGATGTCAACCGATAATCGCCATTGTACTGCTGTGCCAACATTACTGTCATGCTGCCTACCGGTGTTGCCATCATTACCAGACAAACGCCTCGGAATATCGGATCCTTGATAAAAAAGCACAGTCCCCACAGAAGCAATGCCGGCAATAGTACCAGTTTTACTACAGAGAAAACGAGTAGGCGCACATCTGTAAACAAATCTCTTAACCGGGTCTGCGCCAAAGAGTCACCAATGACCAACATGCTTAACGGACCTGTGATGGCACCAGTGAAAGTTGCTGTATCTTCAAGGATCAATGGGACCGGAAGATTGGTGATATACAGAATTATCGCAATAATGCAAGAGCCTACGCCTATATTCACGAGTTGTTTCCAATTTATATTTTTCTGACAACCACCAATCTGCATTTTGTGGATGCCATAAGTATAGATCAAGACATTATATAACAAGTTGAAGATTACAGCGTGAATTATTGCATTGCTGCCATACATGACATCCAGCAAGGGATAACCCATAAATCCAATATTGGAAAAAAGCGTCATGACCTGATAAGCGCCGTAGTCCTCTCTGTCTGCATGAAGCAATCTGGGCAATAGTTCCGCGACAGCAAACATAATTGCAAAATAGATCAGCGCAACACCCAGAGTAAACAACAATTTTCCTTTATTCTCCAGTCTCTCAGGATTCATACCAGAGGCAATAATCAGCGCAGGATTTCCAATATTGATTACTATACTTGAAATTGTTTTGCCTGTAGTATCTTTAAACACACCGATTTTCCGACAGATATATCCGATGAGCATAATCAAGAAAAACATTATCATTTTTTGGAGTAAAAGCATACAACACCTTCATATAGTAAATATATAAGCTCGCAAATTATACGTTCTTACAAATGCATCTCTAACCGCTGCCAACATTACTTTGCAGAGTCGCCCATTATAACACAGCCTGCAAATAAAAAGTCAAGGCTAAAATGAAAGAACTTTGAAAATTTTATA
>ERZ1027038.577-NODE-577-length-14834-cov-4.853711_pt1 | contig 14834 bp, 10 predicted proteins | sample MGYA00519439_ERZ1027038 | MGnify/ENA primary metagenome ERZ1027038 (study PRJEB26926, sample SAMN06164807) | human gut metagenome | biome: ENVO:00009003; feature: ENVO:2100002; material: ENVO:00002003 | host: Homo sapiens | place: USA | collected 2012 ... | reverse complement strand
TGCATCGTCAAATGTAGAGCAGTTTGCAAGCTCCTGCGCAATAGCCGCCGTTCTTATCGAAAAACGCCTTGCGTCATATAGTTCTTCGAACAGATCGTGCCTTTGCTTCGGCAGAATATCAAGGGCGTTCTGCGTATTCGTACAGCGGCAGGATATACCGTAAATTATGTTGGGCGGAATTATGCCGAGCTTTGCAGGCTTCTTGCCTCTGAGAAGAAGATTAGCCACGATATTGGCGGCCTCCTCGCCGGATTTGTCGGCGAGTATCTTTGCGGTCGTGATATATCCGTTGGCCTCGTCTGTACCGTCCATTCCGGTGACGGCAATTTCGCCCGGCATATCAAAGCCAAGCTCAGACAGCTTTATCATAACAGCCGATGCCATTGTATCGTTTGCACAGACAATTGCTCCGCAGTCAAGATTTCCGTCCTCGTTCATCTTTTCCACCTGCTGAATTGCAGGGGTGCTCCACAGATTGCCGTAATATATTCTTGACGGCTCTATCGGTATGTTATGGCTTTTGAGTGCATCAAGGAAGCCTGCAAGACGTTCGTCACTGGTAAAGTGGTTCTTGAATCCTCCCAGAAAATTCAGCTTTCTTATGCCGTGTCTTTCTATAAGATGATTTGTTATCATCTCTATCTGGCGACGGTAGTCGGGCATTATGCAGTAGCAGTTGGGGTAATCGTATTGCTTTCCGATTGTCAGCACGGGTACGTTCTTTTCTACCGCACGTTCGATAGTATGCCGTATCACTTCTTCGCTGCTGCTCAGATAAAAAGGAGCAATGACAAGCATATCAATAATATCATAGTTAGGGAGAGTGAAGATGTTGGTCTGACCTATATTATGCGGCGCTCCATCGTAGTAGCAGGTACAGCAGTTGAAGATATGTACATTTATAAGATTATCGCCGAGTACTTTACAAAAGCCTTGTAAAAGCATTTTTCCGCCTTCAAGATCGCCGATACAGAAGGCAACATTTTTTCTGCCGCTTTTATTTTCCACAGATACGTCCTCCTATAAATCAAATTAAAAATATTGAAATTTCTTCAAATTAAAACGTGTTGCACAATGTTTTAGCGGGGATATAATATAAGTTCAGTATACCACATTTGTATGCAAAAATCAAGAAGATTCGATGAAAAATGAGCATATCCGACACAGTTTTCTCGGTTTTGAGCCTTGCTTGTCCGGACTTGATTTTCATAGCACAACGAATTTCGGCGGTATGCCTAAAATCGCACAAATTTATTGCATTTTCCGCTGATATGTGATACAATAAGTTCTATCAAATTGTATAAACTTCATCGAGGAGTGTTGATATTGGAAAACAGCAACAAAAATAACAATAATTATAAAAGCAACAAGCCGTCAAAGGATAACAGACCGTCCTTCCCGAAAAGAGCGGTGATAACAGGCGGTATGCCTTACGGTAATAAACAGCTTCATTTCGGTCATGTCGGCGGTGTGTTCGTATTTGCGGATACCTACGCAAGATTCCTGCGTGACCGTATCGGTAAAGATAATGTAATTTTCGTATCGGGTACAGACTGCTACGGCTCGCCTATCGCAGAAAGCTACAGAAAGCTGAAGGAAAGCGGAGAGTTTGACGGTACTATTGAGGATTTTGTAAGGAAGAATCACGAGAGCCAGGAAAAAACGCTCAGAGATTACGATATAAGCCTCGACCTGTTCGGTGCATCCGCACTGGATGAGCCTGCAAAGATACACAACGTAGTATCCGACAAATTTATCAGAAGGCTGTACGAAAACGGTCAGCTTGAAAAAATCACCACCTCGCAGTTCTATGACGAAAAGGCAGGCGTGTTCTTAAACGGCAGACAGGTAATAGGCAAATGCCCCGTTCTCGGCTGTCAGTCGGAAAAGGGCTATGCGGACGAGTGCGATCTCGGACATCAGTATATGCCGTCAAGCCTTATTGACCCCAAAAGCACGCTGACAGGCGAAACACCGGTAATGCGTGACGTTGTGAACTGGTACTTCCGCCTTACCGAGTACACAAAGCTGCTCGGCGAATATGTTGACAGAATAAAGAAGATGCCGAATGTCCGTTCTCTTGTTTCAAAGACTATCGGCGAGTTCCTTGAACCGCCCGTTGTTCATATCAAGAAAGAACTTCGTGAGGATTATGAGAAGATAAAGGATCTGCTTGCACATCATACGCTGACGGACGACCCGAAAAAGCCTTCGTTCACGATATGCTTCGACACGCTTGACGAGCGTGATGCGGCAACGGAGATCATGGCACATCACGGTCTGCGTTTCAGAACAGGCAAGACGCTTGTTCCGTTCAGACTTACAGGTAATATCGAGTGGGGCGTAAAGGCTCCCGACCTTGAGAATGAAAAGGGACTTACCGTATGGGTATGGCCCGAGTCGCTCTGGGCACCTATCTCATTTACCTGCGCTTATCTCAAGAGCAAGGGTATTGATATGGAGCATTACAAGGATTACTGGTGCTCAAAGGATTCACAGGTATATCAGTTTATCGGCTCGGATAACATCTACTTCTACGGTGTTGCGGAAATGGCAATGTTCATGGCGCTGAAAAAGGGCGAGATAACCTCCGACCCTGAGGACGGCGAAATGCAGCTTCCTATCCTCGTTGCAAACAACCACATTCTGTTCCTTGACAAGAAAGCAAGCAGCAGCGGCTCTATAAAGCCTCCTATGGCGGCGGATCTGCTGAACTACTATACAGCCGAACAGCTTCGTATGCACTGGCTCGGACTGGGACTCGGCACAAGGAGCGTCAGCTTCCAGCCCAAGCCCTATAACTCCGATGCAAAGCCTGAGGACAACGACCCTGTTGTAAAGGAAGGCTTCCTGCTTTCGAACGTGTTCAACAGAGCTATACGTTCCTGCTTCTATTACGCTCAGAAGTATTTTGACGGCAAGATGCCCGTAGGCACACCCGATGCGGACGTTATCGCAGAGTGCGAAAAGGCTATTCTTGAATATGAGCGTTATATGTATAAGTTTGAGTTCCACCAGGTGACCTATGTGCTTGACTCGCTTGTAAGAAAGTCGAGCAAGGTATGGTCAAAGCTCAGTCGTGAGGCTGATGCGGCAGATGATAACGAGCTTCGTAAAAAGACGCTTATCAACGTGTTCCACTATATAAGAACAGCCGCACTTCTTCTGCACCCCCTCGCTCCCGAGGGTACGGAGATGCTCAGAGAGTATCTCGGATTCGGCGAGGACTTCTGGAGTTGGGATCATGTGTTTGAAGGAATGGACTACTTCTGCAAGGGCGAAAGCGAGCATCAGCTTAAGTTCCTTGAGCCGAGAGTTGACTTCTTCAAAAAGCACCCCTCACAGCTTGCAGGCAGTGAAGAAAATTAAATTATTGCATCAGCACCGCCGCCGTGAAAACACAGCGGCGGTAAATTATAATATCAGAGGACATAACATTATGGCGGAAAAATTAGCGATAGCGATGAGCGGCGGAGTGGACAGCTCGGTGGCTCTTGTGCTGTTAAAGGATAAATATGATGTCAGCGGTTATACGCTGAAGCTGCACGATAGCAGAGGAACGGACGACAGCGGACTTTGCGGTTCGGCAAGTGACATCGAGGACGCAAAGGCGATAGCGGCAAAATTCGGCGTACCGCACTATTTGCTTGATATGAGGGAGCTTTTTTCTAAAACCGTTCAGAAGAGCTTTACGGAAAGCTATCTGTCGGGCAGAACGCCTAACCCCTGCGTAGAGTGCAACGAAACGATAAAGTTCGGCGCACTGCTCGATGCGGTGAAAAAGCAGGGAATAAATCACATTGCCACAGGTCATTATGTACGCAGTTGTTACGATGAAAAAAGCGGCAGATGGCTACTCAAAAAGGCGATCAATGCAGACGGCACAAGCAACGCAAAGGATCAGTCGTATGTGCTGTACCGCTTGAGCCAGCAACAGCTTGCCGCAAGCGTTTTCCCTCTCGGTGAAATGACAAAGGACGAGATAAGGCATATTGCGGCTGACAGCGGACTTATCAACAGCGACAAGCCCGACAGTCAGGATATATGCTTTGTGCCCGACGGCGATTATGCCGGCTTTATCGAGCGTTATACGGGCAACACCTACCCCGACGGCGATTTTCTCGATGAAAACGGCAACGTTATAGGCAGGCACAAGGGCGTTATATTTTACACGATAGGACAGAGGAGAGGAATAGGTACAGGATTTGGTAAACCGATGTATGTTATCGGAAAAAATGCCGATAATAATACCGTAACGCTCGGCAGTAACGAACTTCTTTTTACCGATACGCTGTATGCAGATAATCTTAACTGGATAGCGTTTGAATATCCCGAAAGCGAGTTTAAATGCAAGGCAAAGACACGTTACAGACAGACCGAACAGCCGTGTACCGTATATCCGCAGGGCAGAAATACGGTCAGGGTCGTGTTTGATGAAAAGATAAGAGCGGTAACTCCGGGACAGCACGTTGTGTTCTATGACGGCGATATTGTACTCGGCGGCGGTGTAATAATGTAGAATTGTGAAAGTTTGACAAAAAGCGAGTTCACTTTTCATCTAATTTACACAAAACTATTCTTTTAATTTCACGAACAAGCATTATTATATAATCACAGTCAGCGAGGAAACAGAAAAGCAAACAAGCTGACAGATTAAATTGCTATCTTCGATTTTCATATATATTTCCCCAAAGCAAAGGACTCCGGTGTAACAGCCGGAGTTCTTTGTTTTTATGCTTCTATAGCGAACAGGCGGCACGACATTTGCCGTACCGCCTCATATCTATTGCTTTTTTGATCGTCATACAGCAGACGATGTGTGTTTATCCGTATTTTACTCAGATATTGCCCGTAACCGTAATTACTGCCGTACCGGGAGTAACTGAAACCGTACCGTCTGTGTTTGTCGCAAATGTTGCCGCAGGTACTTCTATAGCGCCTGCTGTAGTTTCAAACACGCCTGTAGCCTCATTGTAAGTGTAGCGTGTATTGCTGAGAACGGTGCCGTTGTAGGTTACTCCGATATTTTTCAGTATCGGGTTGAATACGTCACGCAGAACAATATCGTCTGCCTGTGTGACAGCGGTGTTGCCCTTGTTGGTAACAGTAAAGGTGTAGGTTATCTGACCGTTCTCGCTTACTATTGTCGGGCTGAGCGACTTTTCAATATCAAGCGCAGGAGCGGTTGCGGCATTTACTGTTTCTGTGGCGGCGATAGGTTCTGTAATGCCGTCACCCGTTATCGAGATGTTGTTGGTTATACTGCCCTCAATATTGAGCGGAGCATAAGCCGTTGCTGTGGCGCTGTATACTATCTGCGCCTCCGAGTTTGCGGGAACGTTTATTCCCGTTATTGTCATAGGCGGACCTGCTGTTACGGCAGGAGCTGTCTGCAATGCGCCGTTGATATAATAGCGTATATCTCCGCCGTATGCCAGAGGATATACTGTTCCTGCACCGTAGGTGTAACCGCCGAGATTATCGGTTAACGTAAGATTTGTAAACGCTGTGTTTCCCGTGTTCACAATATTCACGATATAGGTCAGAGTGTCGCCCTGCTTGTAGGTCGTTGCAAGGGAATGCTTCGTTGCGGCAAGAGTCTGCTGTATCTCGCCTGTTGTTACGTTTGAATTTACTACCGTGCCGTTATACGAAAGGGTAGCAACGTTTGTGAATGTTGCCATTGTTTTTCCTCCTTGAAAGTATTTTTTATTCGGGTACCCTTTACATTTTATGACACAGTGTGACTTTGTGTCACTGAAACTTACTTTCCTTTTATAAACCCCTGCAAAAAAAGAACGCACTTGACTGTGCGTTCCAGAAAGTGCGTTCTTATTAACTATTTATATCGCTCTTGAAATGCTCCCCGTATTTCTCTTTAAGTATCTTCCAGAAAATCTTACCGAAAATAATCGCTTGAAATCGCATTATACCGTAAACGACAGCACCTCCTTTCTTTTGCGTAATATCATTACCCGTTGCGACAAAAAACGCTGTCGGACAACTGTAAAATAATTACATAGTCGGTGACTGATGTCTGATTGCGAAAGGAAGTTTGAAATGTCAAGGGCAGTAACAAAGGATAAGATAAATATCCGTGAACATTCGGTAATAAGATGTACGGCTGTAATGATAGCGGCGGCGGTAATTTCAATGAGTACAGTGCTCGGAAAGCCATCGCCGTTTGCGGCATCGTTTGCGGCGGCTATGAGCGGAATCGACTGTATCAGCGCATTTGTGGGAAGCGTGGCAGGCTATATTCTCGGCGGTAATTATACCGACGGCGTTACCGTTACATCCGCTCTGCTTTCCGTTGTTGCCATCCGTATGATAGTTTCACGCAGAAAATCAGCCGTGTCTGAGATAGTATCGGCTGTCACGGCGGCAGGCTCTGTCTTTGCGGCGAATTTTCTCACATCGTCTACAGTAAGCGAGGTGATGAACTGCATCATTCTTTCGGTCATGGCAGGCGGAGGTGCGGTTGTCGCTTTACGCTTGTCACGGCTTGCCGAAAAGCGTGAGATAGCAAAGATAACCGTCCGCAGCGATCCTCACAGCTTTATCTGCGTTCTGGGCGGCTGTGCTATAGTGTCCGGTATACTTTCACACTACAGCGTCGGCATCTTCAATATAGGAATAATTTTCGCATCCTGCCTTTCTCTTTGCAGTGCTATGAAGTACGGCAGGGGAGCAGGTGCTGTGTGCGGTGCGGTGTCTGCACTCGGGTGTGCGGTTGCCACGGCTGACTACGCTTTTCTTGCGGCTGTTGTTGCTCCTGCGGCGGCTGTCGGAGGTATGTTCAGCGGCGGAAGAAAGCTGAGTGCCGCAGGAGGCTTTGTGCTGACCGCAACGCTTGGCACTGCGCTGTTCGGAATGGATAATTCAAAGCTCGCCGTTGTTGCCTGCATATTCATGTCGTCGGCGGTCTTTATGCTGTTACCGGCAAAGCTTACAGCCGAGCAGGGCGATATTGCCAGAGTTAAAGCGGGTGAAAACAGCGTCAGAAAACTGTTTTCAAAACGGCTGAAATTTGCCGGAGGAGCGATTGCCGAGGTCAGAAGAACGGTCGGTATCACTGCCGAAAAGCTGGATAATAATATAGGAAGTGATATAAGCTGGGTGTACAATACAGCCTGTGACGAAATATGCCGTAAGTGCAGGTATAATATGCAATGCTGGGGCAAGGAGTACGGCGACAGCATTAAACAGTTTGCGAAGATTACGAATATGGTAAAGTCCGGTGAAAGTGTGGGTCAGGATGCTTTTTCTGAGCCTTTAAGCGCACGATGCCCTAAAAAGCAGGAACTGATTGACAAAATTCGCAGGCTGTGTGATGTTTATGTAGCGAGCAGTACGGAAAAACGAAGAATTGCCCGTATGCGTAATATCCTGACGGCTCAGCTGTCGGCAACGGAGCAGATTCTCTCACAGTTATCCGATGAGATCGAAAACAGCGGAGAGATTGAGCCTCAGTACAACAAAACCGCCAGCAATGTGTTGTCGAAGCTCGGCTGTGAAGATGCAGACGCAGTGAATGTGGAGCTTGGCGAGCAGGGAAGAATGTTTGTCGAGGCATATTCCGATACCGGTTTTTTCGCATCAAAGCAGGATATATGCGAGGCAATGACGCTTGCTTTTCGCCGCCGCTTTGATTTGCCGACCTTGAGCCGTGTCGGAGGGGCGTGTAAACTGAGTCTTTTTTCGGGAACCACCTACACGCTTGATGTTGAAATATGTCAGATAAGCAAGACGGAGGGTACTGCCTGCGGCGATTATTACGAGAGCTTCATAGATAAGAACGGTACAGCGTATGTTGTATTATCGGACGGTATGGGCAGCGGAGGCAGAGCGAGAGTGGACTCATCGTTTGCCTGCGCAATGCTCATACGTCTTTTGCAGGCAGGTGTCGGAGTAGAGGCGGCAATCAGCGTGATCAATACATCGCTTGTGTGCAAATCCTCCGATGAGAGTTTTGCTACTCTTGAAATATGTGCTGTCGACCTTTACAGCGGAAAGATAGACTTATACAAGGCAGGCAGTGCCAACACTTATATCAAGTGCGGAAACCGCTTTGTCACCATAGGCTGTAAGGGCTTGCCGATAGGAGTAAAGGACGAGCCTGTCTACGACAGGAGAACGTTTACGATAGGAAGCAGGGATATGATAGTTATGACAAGCGACGGTGCAGAGCTGAATGAGAAATGGCTTTACAGGGAGATGGATAAACAGCCCGACCTTAAGGAATTCTCTAAAGAAGTCGCCAATACCGCCAGATTCTATGCCGGTGACGAAAAGAGCGACGATATATCGGTGATTGCAATGCGGCTCAGCAGATAACATTCCGGATGATGCTGTGCGTTCCGCAACGAAATCCGCAACGCTGTCGGAATATCAGAAAAAACAGTATTGACCTTGTTCTTTCAGAGTGATAAAATATATAGCGGTGTGTCTGTGCGTTTGTGCCGAAGATACACCGCTTATTTTGTGCATATAACGAGGTCAGTATGAAAGCCGATATTTTGACAAAAACTTGGATAGCTGCAATTTTAGCAATATTCTGCTCTGCTTTGTGGGGCAGTGCTTTTCCCTGCGTAAAAATCGGGTACGGGCTTTTTGGCGTTGACACTTCACAACCAATGTCATTGATACTTTTTGCGGGGATACGTTTTTTCGCAGCAGGAATTATGGTTATTATAACAGGAAGCATAATGCACAAAAAACCGCTTGTTCCGAAAATCAAGGAACTGCCGAAGGTGGCGGCACTGAGCCTTACGCAGACGATTTTACAGTACCTGTTCTTCTATATCGGACTTGCCAATACAAGCGGAGTGAAATCTTCCGTCATTGAGGGTATGAGCGTGTTTGTGTGCATACTTATCTCCTCTCTTGTTTTTCGCCTTGAAAAGCTGACAAAATTCAAGATTATCGGCTGTGTGCTTGGCACTGCAGGAATAGTAGTTATAAATCTCGACCGCTCTCTGCTCAGCGGATTCAGCCTTACAGGAGATGGCTTTATTCTTATTTCCACCATTGCCTATGCGATTTCCTCCGTGCTTATAAAACGCTTTTCCAAAGACACCGACACTATGATGCTCAGCGGCTGGCAATTTCTGCTCGGCGGTGCGGTCATGACCGTTATCGGATTACTTGCAGGCGGCAGCATAACTCTGCCTGAATCACCCCTGCCTGCCGTACTGATGCTTTTTTATCTTGCGTTTATTTCCGCTTGTGCCTACTCGATCTGGAGCCTGCTGTTAAAGTACAACCCCGTATCGAAAATCGCTGTTTTCGGCTTTATGAATCCGGTTTGCGGTGTGCTTCTTTCTGCGCTTCTGCTCAGAGAGGCACAGCAGGCATTCCGCCTTGAGTCGCTGATTGCTCTTGTACTGGTCAGCGCAGGTATATTCATAGTCAACAAAATGGGGGAGAAAAATTGACAGAATGTTTAAACTATTCTGAATATAACTACCAGTAATTCTAAAAACAAAAACAATCGAAAAAATCGAAAAATATTTCAAAAAATGCTTGACATCGGCTTTTCAGTGTGATATAATAATCTACGTTGTCACGGCAGTGATAACTTAAAGAATATTGGGGTGTCGCCAAGTGGTAAGGCATCGGACTCTGACTCCGCCATTTCGAGGGTTCAAATCCTTCCACCCCAGCCATTAAAACCGCATCGTTTTGATGCGGTTTTGTTTTATGCCGATATTAAAACATTGAAAGGCTTAAAGCCATTGTCGGCATACTCAGCAAAACAAAACACCGGCCCTTTTCGCATAGTGCTAAAGGTCCGGTGATTTTATTATTTTTATGCTTATTTGCCGAGTGCAATCTTACCCATAGCGTCAGCCTGCATAATAGCGTCATACAGCTCAACGGGCTGTACATCGCCTGCGAGGTTGTGGATAGTTTCGCCGGGGATACAAGCGTTCTCGGAAATAGTCTTAACCTGCTCAGGAGTTGTAACGCCGATTTCCTCAAGCGTTACGGGAAGACCGACCTCAAGGCAGAAGTCCTGCACTTCCTTGAATTCCTCTTTAGGCGCACCCTCAAGCACAAGCTGTACAAGCGTGCCGAGTGCAACGCAGCAGCCGTGATCTGCGTGCTTTATGCCGAGAGAAGTAACGCCGTTGTAGAATGAATGAGCGGCGGCGCAGTTTACGTTATCAGCGCCGACACCTGAAAGGTAAACGTTAGCTTCAACGATATTTTCAAGTGCGGGAGTAACGGCGTGTACCTTACAAGCCTCGATAGCCTGCTTGCCGTATTCACGGAGCGTGTCATAGCAAAGACGAGCAAGTGCCTGACCCGCTCTTGTGATGCCCGTACCCTCAAGGCTTGCGGATTCGGTGCGGATAGAAGCACGACCCTCGAAATATGTGCCGAGCGCATCGCCCATACCTGCAATAAGGAACTTGACGGGCGCATTTGCGATAACGGTCGTATCGACCATTACAGCGTCGGGATTTGTGGGGTAGAATAGATATTTATCGAAGCTGTGGTCATCGTTGTAAATTACGGAAAGTCCCGTGCAGGGAGCGTCTGTAGCCGCAACTGTAGGCACTATTACAATGTGCTTTCCGCTGTAGTATGCGGTAGCCTTTGCTGTATCAACGGCACTGCCGCCGCCTACAGCTACGACCGTATCAATGTTGTCCTGCTCTACGATAGCCTTCATCTTATTTATTTCGCCGTTGCTGGATATTCCGCCGAATATCTCGTAACGTCTGTAGTCGTCAAGCCCTTCAAAGCTCTTTTCTATTTTATCGTGGCAGGCCTTGTAACCGCTGTTTGAGCATACAAACAGCCAGCGCTTGCCCATATAACCCATTTCTTCGTGAAATTTAAGCAGTGCATCTCTGCCCTGTACATATTTGAGCGGCTCACGCATCGCTCTCAGTCTTTCCATCATAATTGAAACACCTCCGTAGAATGATAAGAAATTACAGATACTATTATCTGCTTTTACGACTAATTTATATCACTTTTTTATGGGTATGTCAATATTTACGGGCATTCCGATTTTTGATATGGGTATGTCAAATTTTCATTGCAAAGAGTAGAGAAAAAAGACGTGATTGCATTTAGAATCAAAGTAAATTCAGTATCATTTGTTCGCTCCACAAATCGTTTGGATATATGGAAATTTCATCTTTGTGTTTTCGTATGATCCTTACAGGCTCGATTGTATTATCGTAAACATGCATTATGTCACATATTTTCATAAGTTCTTTAATGTTGCCAAGAGATTTGCTATACCGTGCTCTGATTGATTTTTCATCAACATTGTGTCCGCCTGAGGCAACTCTGGCTGACACTCTGGCAACGTTTACAGATGCATCTACAGTTAATATGAAGAAACACTTGATGAAATATCCCTCTTCTTTTGCTTTCTTCAGAATATCAAGTTTATAGTGTGAAGAAAGAACGGTTTCAAAAGTAAAATCTTCTTTTTGCTCAATAGATCGGTATCTCATTTTATCGACAAGACGAGCCGCTTCCATATTATCCATTCCAGTAGCCGCAACAATATCATCAGCGTTTGTATATGTGCCGACCTTGTCAAAATATGTCGTAACGGTACTTTTACCTGAACCGTTAGGACCGGCAAAAACAAGAACCATCGGTTTTCTTTCAGACATATTTTTTCTCTCCGTCGGGTGTTGCTATATATGCTTGTTTCCTTTGCTTATCATACATTGCAATCGGTTTTTTACAAGTGGTTGCACGGTTGATAGCTGCTCTTACAGCTTCACGGGCTCTTTTGTCCATTTCGGCATCATTTGCTGAAACTGAATGTTCAGGGCTCTCTTTAGTTATAACTGTGATTGTCTGCATATTGTCAAACTTAATTGTTTTTTTCATAAATTGCTCCTCCTTCTGAAAGAGTGGAAATATCCGGCGGTTATCTGTCGGTCGTACTTTTGTACGGCATAATCCGCTGACGGCGGATTATGTGCCTAAGGTTATTATAACATATAATATCCGGGTATTCAACAAAACGAGATGCTTAAATATCTGTTTTGCCGAAAAACATAAAACAAAAGCCTCGCAGATCTCTCTGCGAGGCTTTGTGGTGACCCGTACGGGAATCGAACCCATGATTCCGCCGTGAAAGGGCGATGTCTTAACCGCTTGACCAACGGGCCGTAGAAATGGTAGCGGCAGTCGGATTTGAACCAACGACACCCTGGGTATGAACCAAGTGCTCTAGCCAACTGAGCTATACCGCCATATCTTTCTGTTTTTGTCGCTCTGTATCAGCGACTTTTATATTATATCACAGCGCTTTGCGTTTGTCAACACTTTTTTAAAATTTTTTTCGATTTTTTTCGTTCTTCAAAAACGCCGTGATATTTTATATAAAAATCCTTAAATCAGACCTCTGCGTACTGCTTTCTGCCGGTTTCAAAAATGTTACCGCCGACAGCATCTATTGCAACGATAAGAGGGAATTTGTCGAAAGTCAGCTTTTTCACACTTTCACAGCCAAGATCCTCAAAGGCTATTACCTCACACTCGGTTATGCACTGACAGGCGAGTGCGCCTGCACCGCCTATGGCACAGAAGTATACCGCACCGTTGCGTTTTATGGCGTCTACTACGGCAGGCTTGCGTTCTCCCTTTCCTATCATTGCGGATAACCCCATATCGAGCAGCAGGGGAGCGTAGGGGTCCATTCTGCCGGATGTCGTAGGACCGCATGAGCCTATTGCCATACCTTCTTTAGTGCCGGTCGGACCTGCGTAGTAAATAGCCGCACCGTCTATTTCAAAGGGCAGTTCGCCGCCTTCGTCGATAAGCTGTTTTATACGCTTGTGTGCGGCGTCACGGGAGGTGTATACAGTACCGCTCAGCTCTATCTTGTCGCCGGCTCTGAGCGTTTTTGCCTTTTCTTTAAGTTCGCTTGTGTTAAGTTCCAAGTTTGTACTCCTGTTCGCATTGAATTTATTATGCCGGAAAGCGTACACTTCCCGGCATATGATATTTACTTTTGATTAAAGGTCGAAGAATCCCACGTTATCCGAGCTCATCTCGTCGTCATCGTCATTGTCGTTAAGACCTTCCATCATCTTGAGATCCCACGAAGGATCGTACTGTGCCGTGTTGGTGGTCATATTGTCATTAATTCCTCCGAGCATTGATGAATAATCGGACATATCAATCTTTTCTTCCTTAGCGGAAGCTGCGGGAGCGGTAGGATCGTCAAACGAAGAAGTCATTCCGTCATCGTCCGTCTGCTTTTGTGCAGGGGGAGGAGTGATCGTCATGCCGTTCATCTGTGCTTCGAGATCCTTCCAGGGATCGTTCACCTTTTCTTCCTTGCCGGCAACACCCATTGAACGACTTTCATTCAGCTTTTCCTTAGGTTTATCGCCGCTACGGTCGACAGCCCGTTCGGTCTTAGCTGCAGGAGCAGGCTCTTCTGCGAGCAGGTCGCTGAAATCATCGGCTGCAGGAGCAGGCTCTGCCTTAGCTGCGGGGGCAGGTGCAGGCTCATCTGCAAGAAGGTCGCTGAAATCATCGGCAACAGGAGCAGGCTCTGCCTTAGCTGCGGGAGCAGGAGCAGGCTCTTCTGCAAGAAGGTCGCTGAAATCATCGGCTGCAGGAGCAGGTTCTGCCTTAGCTACGGGAGCAGGAGCAGGTTCTTCTGCGAGAAGGTCGGTGAAATCATCCGCAACAGGAGCAGTATCGGCTTTGGGAGCAGATGCTACAACAGGCTCCTCTGCAAGCAGATCGGCTATATCATCTGCCGCAGGAGTTTCCTCAACGAGCAGATCGCCGGTATCTACGTTATCCGCAGAAATGTCATCGTCACCCGAAACTATCTCAAATGAGCTGAGCAGACCGTTGTTGTCTGTCAGCATATCGTCGTCATCGTTATTGTCCGTCTGAGCCGGCATATCCAGCTTAAGCTCGAAGCTATACGGCTCGATTTCCATAGGAGCGTAGGCGTCAAGCTCGCTCTCGTCAAGTCCGCCGATATTTTCAAGCTCGCTCTTTGCGTTGATAAGCTCCTCATCATCGGACAGCTTTTCTTTGGGAACGTCAGCCGTGTTATCAGTGGCTGTTTCTGTCTGTGAGGCTTCTTCAACAGCCTTAGCGAGTACATCGTTCACAGCCTTTGTATCTTCAACAGCCTTTGCTACCGCATCGTTTACGGCATTCGCTCCGGCAAGTGCCTTTTCAACGGCTTCATTTACTGAGGCGGTTATGCCGGCAAGAACAGTCTGAATATCTATTGCGGGAGCAGCCGCCGCACCTGATGTAACGCCGTTTGCGAATGTGTCCGCCTTTTCAAGCACAGACTGCTTGTAATCGTATGTTTTCTTTACTGTATCGGCAAAATATGCCTTTGCGGCTGTGATAATCTCGTTCGCTTTGCTCTGAGCGTCATTTATTACAGCGTTTGCATCGGCATTTGCTTTTGCGGAAATTTCTGCAAGCTGAGCGGGGTCAATCGTTCCGCCGCTGTGCTTTGCTTTATCTATTTTTGCTGCCGCCTGTTTTTTGAATTCTGCGAATTCTTCTGTCAGGGCAGAGTATTTGTCCTGCATAACGTGCAGTTCTTTTTCGGTCTGAGCCAGCTTGCGTCTTTCGTCAAGAACCTGCTTTCTGCTTTCAAGGATCTGTGCGTCAAGCTCAGCCTTTTTCTTTTCAAGCTCTGCTGTAAGCTCATTGTTCTGACCTTCATTCGTCTGCTGTTTTTCTTCGAGTGCTCTTTTCAGCTCTTCATTTTCTTCCTTAAGGGCTTTACGCTCTTTGTTGTGCTGTACTATGTCTGTCTCTTATACACATCTGACGCTGCCGACGATCTTACGCGTGTAGAT
>ERZ1027038.557-NODE-557-length-15227-cov-3.703269_pt1 | contig 15227 bp, 15 predicted proteins | sample MGYA00519439_ERZ1027038 | MGnify/ENA primary metagenome ERZ1027038 (study PRJEB26926, sample SAMN06164807) | human gut metagenome | biome: ENVO:00009003; feature: ENVO:2100002; material: ENVO:00002003 | host: Homo sapiens | place: USA | collected 2012 ... | reverse complement strand
GCAGCGTCAGATGTGTATAAGAGACAGCTTCATTATAGGACACTTGCGCGGCAAATGCAAGCGGCTGAGGGTTTTTTCGTCGGTTGCTGACGGAATATGGGATGGAATTGGGGATGTGTCTTGCGTGACTTCAATAGCAGACTTGACTTTTTTCGCGGCTTCAGTCGCTTCTGCGGAAGCGATTCTGTTACTTTCTGTTGCGACAGAAAGTAACCAAAGAACGCCCAGAGGGGGCTGTCGAATGTCCAAGTCTGAGCGACAGCCCCCTCTGGACTCCCCCCGCCGTGAAAGTTTCCGGTTGCAATGAGCATCTGTTTCGCCAGCAGACAATACGCCTTCTCCATGCGCTGTTTGGGCAGAAGTTTTGACGATACAGATGGCGCGTGGGCAGCATGTTCCGCAAAAAAAGCTGCTTGCACAGGACTTCCCTGCCCAATTGCTTCCTTAATATGGCTTATGGCGTTTGCAGGCTGCTGGTCAGCCCCAAGCGAATCATGCGGTCGCTGAGGACTGCCATGTCGTCGGCTTTCTCCACGCAGTCGCGCTCCAGCCACGTCCGCAGCAAGCCCACGAAGCCCAGCGCGCCGAACGCATAGCTGTAATCGAACGTCACTTCGTCCTTCTTCATCATCAGCCATTCGCGGCGGAAGGCATCCTGCACCACGTCGGACAGCTTCTTCAAGAACTTCATGTCGCCATTCTGCCCCAGCAGCACTTGGCACAGCTCCTTGTTGTCCTCCACCAGATGGAACAGCTCCTTCAGCACGGGCAGCGTATGCGTGAGCACGGTTTCGCCCTTATGCGCGGCAATCAGCTGGTTCACCTGATCGAACAGATCCTGCTCGATGCTGTCCAGCATGTCGAATATATCGCGGTAGTACAGGTAGAACGTGCCGCGGTTGACATCCACCAAATCCGCCAGCTCGCGCACGGTAATGTCCTGCACCTGCTTTTCCTTCATCAGCTGAATCAGCCCGTGTGTAAGCAGCTTCTTCGTCCGGCGCACCCGGCGGTCTTCCTTTTTCTCCGGCTTAACCTGCATCGTATCCTTTTCTGTCATCATGGCGACCCCCTTGTTTTCAACTCTTTTGCCAATTTTGTTGATTGTTTCCGCAATTGGCGTTTGTCCTGTTGCTTAATCAGCGTCCGAAACCGAATCTGATGATTGATTTTCGGTACACATGCTATTATACTATCCCTCGTTGAGAAAGTCAACACATTGTCCACTAAAAGTTATGGATTTCAGAAAAGGAGGAACTGTTGTGAACCGATTCGCAAGGTGGATTGTCAAGCACCGTGTCGCCGTCGTCATCATCTGTCTGCTGATGCTGATTCCGTCGGTGCTGGGCATGAACGCCACAAAGGTCAAGTATGACCTGCTGTATTATTTGCCGGAAGACCTTGACACGGTCAAGGGGCAGAACATCCTGATGGAAGAGTTCGGCAAGGGCGCGTTCTCCCTGTGCATCACGGAAGGGATGAGCGAAACCGACCAGCAGGCGCTGGAGGACGCCATCCGCGACGTGCCGCATGTAGACACGGTCATCGGCTATGCGTCCATCACCAAGGGCACAATTCCTTCCGAGATTCTGCCGGACGAATACCGGGACATCTTCGAGAAAGGCGACGCGCGGCTGATGGCGGTGTTCTTCGATGACACGTCGTCGGCAGAAGGGACGATGGAAGCCATTGCGCAGATCCGCAAAATTGCGGGGCAGCAGTGCTTCGTGTCCGGTCTGTCCGCGGTTGTGACCGATACCAAGCAGCTGGTGGAGGATCAGGAAGCCATCTACGTCGCCATCGCCGTTGCGCTGTGCTGCGTCGTGCTGATGCTGACAATGGACTCCATCCTCCTGCCGTTCATCTTCCTGCTGTGCATCGGCGTGAGCATCCTGTGGAACATGGGCACGAACTACTTCCTCGGTGAGATTTCCTACATCACCAAAGCAGTCGCCGCCGTGCTGCAATTGGGCGTGACGCTGGACTACTCCATCTTCCTGTGGCACAGCTACAAGGAAGAGCAGCAGACCTATTCCGACAAGGACGAAGCGATGGCAAGCGCCATCTGCAAGACCATTTCCTCCATCGTCGGCAGCAGCCTGACGACGGTCGCGGGCTTCGTCGCCATCTGCTTCATGAGCTTCACGCTCGGCCGTGACCTCGGCATCGTGATGAGCAAGGGCGTTATCCTCGGCGTGCTGGGCACGGTCATCCTGCTGCCCTGCGTCATCCGCATCCTTGACCGCGCGCTGGAAAAGACGTCGCACAAGCCGCTGCTGCCCAGCGTTGCGGGCATCAGCAAGTTCGTCACGAAGCACTACAAGGTGCTGTTCGTCATCCTGATTGTGCTGTGCATCCCGGCGTTTTACGGCTACAATAACGTCGGCAAGTATTACGACATGTCCGCCTGCCTGCCGCAGGAGCTGGAGAGCGTGAAGGCGAACACGAAGCTGTCCGACACCTTCGACGTGTCCACGAACCATCTCGTGCTGGTCGATGCGGACGTGCCGCAGAAGGACGTTGTCGCCATGACGGACGAAATGGCGGAAGTCGATGGCGTGAAGCAGGTGCTGTCGATTGACTCGCTGCTGGGCGCGGGCATCCCCGAAAGCATCGTGCCGGACGAAATCATCAGCGAGCTCAAGAGCGACGAATACCAGCTCATGCTGATTTCCTCGGAATACATCATTTCCTCCGACGCGGTAAATCAGCAGATTGACGAATTGAACGAAATCCTCAAAAAGTACGACGAGGGCGGGATGCTCATCGGCGAAGCGCCCTGCACGAAAGACCTCATTTCCTGCACCGACCACGACTTCGAGGTCGTCAGCCTGATTTCCATTATCGCCATCTTTATAATTATCGCGCTGGTGCTGCGGTCGATTTCCCTGCCGGTGATTCTGGTCGCCGTCATTGAAACCGCGATTGCCGCAAACCTTTGCATCCCCTACTACACAAACGTGACGCTGCCGTTCGTCGCGCCGATTCTGATTTCGACCATTCAGCTGGGTTCGACGGTGGACTACGCCATCCTGATGACGACGCGCTACTTGCAGAACCGCCGTGCGGGATCTGACAAGCGCGAGGCCGTCAGCAAGGCAGTCGCGTCCTCCGCGCAGTCGATTCTCGTCAGCGGCATCGGCTTCTTCGCCGCGACGTTCGGCGTGGGGCTGTACTCCAATGTCGATATTATTTCCTCCATGTGCTCCCTGATGGCGCGCGGCGCGCTGTGCTCGGTGGTGGTCGTGCTGTTCCTGCTGCCGGCAGTGCTGCTGGTGCTGGACAAGGTGATTATCCACACGACGCTGAAAATGAACGTGAAGAACTGACTTTGTTGGTAGAAAGGATGGAAAAATCCGATGAAAAAGCGTGCTTTTGCTCTTATCACTGCGCTTTGCATGACGCTGACCTGCTTTGCCAGCGCGGAAACCGTGAAACACGAGCGTGTTTATGCCGTGACGAATGCCGCCGGCGACGCGCTGACCGTCATCGACAACGTTCGCCTTGAAAACGGCGACGCTTTGGCGGAAATCGACGACCGGACGCTGCTGACCGCGCTGGAAAACGTCGGCGGCACGGAAAAATTCACCCAGAGCGGCGAAACCGTGACGTGGAACGCCGGCGGAAACAGCATCATCTATCAGGGCACGTCGGACAAGGCGCTGAACGTGACCCCCGTCGTCCGCATGACGCTGGACGGCAACGAAATCACCGCCGCGGACGTGAAGAACGCATCCGGTGAGCTGGTGATGACCGTCTCCTACCGCGCCGAATCCCCCTTCCTCGCCGTGACGGTGATGCCGCTATCTGACGACGTGACCAGCGTGACCGTGGACAACGGCGCGGTGCTGACCGACGGCGCGCACAGCTTTCTCCTCGGCTTCGGCATTCCCGGCGCGGATGCGGATTTGGAACTGCCCGATTCCTTCACCATGACGGCGCATGTGGACCATGCCGACCTGAACTGGATGATGACGATTGCGACAGCGCAGCCCGTGAAGGTGCTGACCGACGCGCTCTCCGACCACGCTGCGGACGCGCACACCCTCGTCAGCGACCTGACGGCGGGGCTGAACGCGCTGGCGGACGGCTCGGACATTCCCGAAAGCAACGAAGACATTCACGAGCTGCTGACCGCGCTGAACACGCTCTTTGACGGCGCGGCGCAGCTCAAGGACGGCTCCATCACCCTGCTGGACGGCGTAAAGACGCTCAAAGACGGCTTGGATACGCTAAGCAGCAACAGCACTGCGCTCAACGACGGCGCGGCGCAGCTGTTTGCCGCTGTGCTGGATACCGCGAACACGCAGCTGTCCGCCGCGGGGCTGGATGCGCTGAGCATCGAAGTGCCGGCGCTGACCGCCAGCAACTACGCAGCCGTGCTGGACGACCTGATTGCCCAGCTTGACCCCGCTGTCATTGACAAGACCATCGAGGATTTGGCGAAGGCACAGGTTCGCGAGGCAGTCATGGCGCAGGAGGACAAGGTTCGCGAGGCCGTGACCGAAGTGGTACGCGGTCAGGTGCGGGACGCGGTTCAAGCGCAGGAAGAAACCATCCGCGCCGCTGTGACCGACGTAGTGAAGGAACAGGTGCGTCAGGCAGTTGCGGCACAGGAAGACACCATTCGCGCGGCAGTGACGCAGGCGGTTCAGGCGCAGGTGCAGGACGCGGTTCAAGCGCAGGAGGACACCATCCGCGCCGGCGTGACGCAGGCGGTTCAGGCGCAAGTGCTGGAGGGCGTGCTGGCGCAGGCGGGTCTCAATATGACGGCGCAGCAGTATCAGGACGCGGTTGCGGCGGGTCAGGTGCCGGACGCGCAGCAGAAGCAGATCAGTGCGGCGGTTGACCAGATGATGGCGTCCGATGACATCAAGGCGAAAATCGAAGCGGCTGTGACCGAGCAGGAAAATCAGCTGGTCGCGCAGAACATGGCGTCCGACGACATCAAGGCGAAAATCGAATCCGCCGTCGCCGAACAGGAAAATCAGCTGATTGCCCAGAACATGGCATCGGGCGACATCAAGGCGAAGATTGAATCCGCCGTCGCCGAACAGGAAGACAAGCTGGTGGAGGAAAATTTCGCATCCGCCGATGTGCAGGCGAAGCTGGAAGCCGCTGTGACCGAGCAGATTGACAAGCTGGTGGAAGAGAACTACGCCAGCGAGGACGTGCAGAACACCGTGGCGGAGAAGAAGGCAACCATTGCCGCGGCGGTGGATTCGCTCAAGCGCCTGAAGGAGCAGCTTGCGTCGGTGGAAACGTTCGTGAACGGCCTGAAGGCGTACACCGATGGCGTGGCACAGGCGGGCGACGGCGCGTCCCAGCTCTACGATGGCGCAAACACGCTGTCGGGCGGCATGACGGAGCTTTCCGACAGCTTGGCGGAACTCAAGGCGAAGCTGACCGAAGAAGGGCTCGACCTGCTGAGCGGCGACGTGCAGAAGGCGCTTGACCTCTTCGACAACCTCGAAAGCCAGATGGCGAATGCGCCGAGCTTCGACCTCGTGGCGGACGGCATGGCGCATGACATGCTGCTGATTATCCGCACGGACTTGCAGAAATAAGCGCAAAGAAAAGGAACCCGTTTCCCCTGCTGAAAAGCGAGGATTCGGGTTCCCTTTTTGTGTGCGGATTAGCTTTCCGTGGATTCTTCCTCGGCTTCCGTGTTCTCGCGAATTGCGTGGGTGTCCTCCACCAGCTGACCGAACGCATAGAGGACGAGCGAGCCAATCCACGAGACCAGCACACCGACGATGATGGTCACAATGCTCACTAACACGCCGGCTGCGCTGCTTGCTGTCACATACGAGCCGGTCAGCTGGTGCGTCATGGACAAGCTGCCAATGAGATCAATCCCCTTGATGGTCCAGAAGACGATGCCAATCCAACAGAACGCTTTCGCCAGCTTCTGAATCTTGTGACCGATGTTGTTAAACATACAGTTTTTTCCCCCCCTCCGCGCTTTTTTGTTGCTGTTTCGTAATATCAGTATATGTATCTGCCTGTTTTTTGTCAAGCACAAAAAACGCGTCCACAGGTGCAGGCTGTGGACGCAGGAAGGGAGAGTAAGTTGTGTGTCAGGCTTTTGTACAGTAATCCTTGTACCACAGGAACGCGGGCTGGTAGGTGATGGCGGATTCCTCGCAGTCCATGCAGAAGCGGCGAATCGCCTTCTTCTGCGCTGCCGTGAGGGGCAGCGTCTGCGCCGTCCGCGCGCCTTGAATCACCCACCGTGCCTCCACCGCATCCGACGCTTCCAGCAGCATCTTCATGCCGACTTTCCCCAGCGGAATCGCCATCGTTTCCAGAAAGCCGCCGTCCGTGTCGCCGCGCATGGTGTACTGCTGCACGTTGTCGGGCAGAATCGCGTACGTCGTATCCCCCGTGCGCAGCTCCATCCGGCACAGCTGGAACGGCATTCCCTCGCTGTACACGGACAGCATCACCCGCGGAAGCGCCTCAATTTCGCCGCCGCGCGGACGAATGCGCACGTCCAGCGACAGCACCACGCTGCCGTCGTCGCTCGTCACCTCGCACTGTTCCGCTTCATAGCAGCGTTCATTACGGCGGAAGTTTTCGGCATAGGTGTAGCCCGTGCGGTCGAAAGCGGACAGGTTCAGCGGCGGTGCTTCGTTCGGGAAGCGCTGGTAGAAGGATACGATGGTAGGCATGGTAAAGCCTCCTTGGGGGGTATTTTTTGTTAGATGCGACCAGCATTGTCCGCGAAGCATTTCGCGATGATTTCCAGCAATTCAACCGTGCGATATGTGCCATTCACTGCTTGCTGAACGGCACTGTCACAACTGTAATTGTTCAAGCGGTAACTGCTCATCACAGAAGAAATGTCCGATGTATATTTTCCCTTAGTATCGACTTCTTTTGCGATAATTTCCAGCAATTCAACCGTGCGGTACGTACCATTTGCAACCTGCTGTGGTGCGCCACTGCAGCTGTAATTGTTCAAGCGGTAGCTGCTCATGATGGAGGAAATATCGCTGGTGTACTTGCCATTCGTATCAAGCTCCTTTGCGATAATTTCCAGCATTTCCACCATGCGGTAGGCACCATTCGCCTGCTGCTGCGGTGCGCCATTGCAGCTATAATTGTTCAGGCGATAGCTGCTCATGACCGACGAAATATCACTGGTGTACTTGTTATTCTTGTCAAGCGCCTTTGCAATAATTTCCAGCATTTCCACTGAGCGATAGAATCCGTTGACCGCCTGCTGAACCGCGCTTTCACAGCTGTAATTGCTCAGCCGATAGTTGCTCATGACAGATGAAATATCCGATGTATACTTGTTTCCCGTGTCAACCTCTTTTGCAATGATCTCCAGCATTTCGACGGTGCGGTATGTCCCGTTGACCTTTTGTTGCGGCGCGCTTTCGCAGCTGTAATTGTTCAGCCGATAACTGCTCATAACCGACGAAATGTCACTGCTGTAATCTGCAAAAGCTGTAGTCGTCAGAAGTGCCAGCAGAAGGATGCAGCTAATGAAAACTGTACTTATTTTTTTCATGGTGTTATTTCCTTTGCAGTTTATTTGTTCAGGTCATTTGCCCATTCCTGAATAGTCGAAGCAACTGTCGCCGCATCTTCCGCCGAAGCAATGACCATCGGTTCGTTATCGTCCCCAAACTGCATCAAGAAAACAAGCGTATATCCTGTGTCCATTTCTTCTTCAAAATCAGTCCATTTGTTGCAGAACGTCATCAGAAGAGCAAGGAACTGCGCATCGCTTTCAGTCTGCCAGCGCGTTCCTTCGTATTCCCCCTGCAAATTATCGCCCAGCATGGTAATCGTATTCTCCTCAAAGTCAAAAACGAGGGCAAGCACTTTTGCCGTATTCTTATCATCAATCTTCTTCGAGTAGCCGTTCAGTGAAACACCTTCGTTAAGAAGCGTCTTAGTGTACTCATACCCGCTCTCCGCCTGTGCCACCACGCCAACCATCAGCATCGCGACGCACAGCAGCATTGCAACAAACTTTTTCATATGCCATTCCCTCACTTTTTTAGTCTCCCAGTGCTTCATTTACCATGTCATCTATCAAATCAGCCACCTGTCCTGCTTTCGTAACCGTATCAATGAGGATAGGTTCTGCACCTTCATCAGTAGTAATCAGAATCTGATAAGAATACCCGGCATCAAGAGAATTATCGGTTGCCGTCCAAACCTCGCGGTTGCAAAGGACAGACAGATACAGCCAAATATCCGTTATCTCAACATGCCAAAGCGTCCCTTCATACTGCCCGCTTTGATTGTCCCCCAGCAAACAGATGGTATTGTCTATCATGTCAAACAGAAGCGTAAGCTCTTTTGACGTGTTCGTGTCATCAAATTTCTTCGAGTACCCTGTGCCCAGTCGCTCGCTGTCGCTCAAAAACGATTTCAGGAATTCATACCCGCTCTCCGCCTGTGCCACCACGCCAACCATCAGCATTGCGACGCACAGCAACAGCGCCGTCAACTTCTTCATCATGATTGTTTCCCCTTTCCTTATCCGTCGATTTCTTCCTCCACGCCCAGACAGACGTCGTATCTGTTGAAGCGCAGGGCGATTTGGTAACGTCCGCTCACCCAGCGGCGGATGGTGTCCTCCCCGCAAGGGGTGATGCTCGTCGGTGCGGCCTTCGCAATCTGTTGAACCTCCCAGTACGTCAGGCCGCGGTAAACAGGTACGCTTCTCATCCGCTGGCAGAGGCTCGTCTGCGTTCCGCTCAGCGCGGTCAGCAGCAGCGCAATGCCCACCAGCAGCCATCCCCAGTACGTCATGTTCCTCCTTCCTTGTCGCTTGGTTCTGTCTGCATTGTAGCGCCGCATCCCCCAAATGTCACGCTCACGATGTTTACATTCGCCCGATATCGCGCTCAAAACGTGTACATTTGTGTTTTATCGCGCTTTTTTCCGCCAAAACGCAAAAAAATCGCCCCCGAAGGGACGATTCTTGCGAACAAGTGTTCAGTTTTCTGATTCTGGCGGAAACTCGTGAATCAGGTCAATGCTGATAGAAAATTTCAGCTCGTGACCGTTCGCATCCGTGCCAGAGATGATGAACACGCCGCGATCAACGTTCAGCTTGTCCGTACCGCAGTACAAATCCAGCGGCATTTCGCCCTTGACGAGCGCTTCGCTCTCCATCCAGTTGCGCATGTATTCGTAATCAACAGCAGGCGACGAACCGTTTAGTTTGTCACCCTCATACCATTTCGCCTGCGCATAGGTCGGCGTGAACGGTACGTCGCTGACGTTCGTGCTGTAAAAGTGAATCATCCAGCCGACAAACCCGTCGTCTTCTTTCATCATGTACGCATTTTCCGGCGGATAGGACAGTTCGATTTGCGCCTGCGCCTTGGGCAGCATCGGCAGCACAATGCCGACAACCGCCGCCACGATGATGACGACCGCCGCGCAGATGACCGCGATTCGCTTGCGCTGATTGGGCTGCTTCGGCTGCTCCGGCGGATTAGCAAACCGACCGTCGGTTTGTTCCTGCGTTTCCTGTACCGACTCCTGCATCGTCGGCATGGCTTCAGGCGACTGGACTGCCGCGTCTTCCGCCGCTTCATCCGCCAGAAAGTTCACATCCAGCACCTTCGACAGCTGCGCCGCCGTCGCCACGTCCGGCATGGCGCGCCCGTTCTCCCAGTGCGACACCGTCTGCCGCGACACGTTGACCAGCTGCGCCAGTGTGTCCTGGGTCATGCCCTTTGTCTTGCGTGCCTGCATGATTTTTTCGCCTATGTTTTCCATATTTTGCCCCCCCCACAAAAACAAACAACATATCTATTATTATAACGATAATTGTCGCCTTTGTCAACAAAAAAAGACCCGATTTCCGCAGAAATCAAGCCTTGCAAACGATTTTTTTATCGCGCCAGACGGGCAGAAATACAGTTTTTATTCGCCCATCATCCTGTGCAGCAAATCCTGATACGCCTGCTCAACGCCGCCCAAATCACGGCGGAAGCGGTCGAGGTCCATCGGCTCATGCGTCCGGGCATCCCAGAAGCGCGCGGAATCAGGGCTGATTTCATCCGCAACGAGCAGTTGACCGTGGTAGCGCCCGAACTCCAGCTTAAAATCCACCAGCTCTACGCCGATTTCCGACGTGAAATCCGACAAAATTTGATTGATTTTCCGTGCCGTCTCGATGACGTAGTTCATTTCCTCGCGCGTCGCAAGATGCAGCGCCTCAACATGCGTGATGTTGATGAGCGGGTAGTCCATCTCGCTGCCCTTCAGTTCCAGCTCGATGACGGTCGTGTCCAGCTTCGTGCCAGTCGGCAGACCGATGCGCTTCGCCAGCGACCCCGCCACGCGGTTGCGCACCTTCACGGATACCGGCAAAATCTGACATCGCTTGACAAGGCTCTGCCGCGCGTCCAGCCGTCGCAGGTAGTGCGTCGGGATGCCGTTTTCTTCCAGCATTTTGAAGAACTGTTCGCTGATTGCGTTGTTGACTTCGCCCTTGCCCAGAATCCGCCCGCGCTTCAGCCCATGAAACGCCATTGCCTCATCCTTGAAGTACACGATTGCCTGATCCGGATCGTCGGTTGCGTAAACGCGTTTGCCTTTTCCTTCCGTCAGCAGCTTGCCCAGTTCCATCGCGCCAGCGCCCCTTTCATTGCGTACAGATTCCTCTACGGGTAGGGTTTATTGTACCATTTTTCGCCCCGCAGGACAAGGGAATTTCCGCAGCTTGCAAAAGTTTGTCGGTTTTTCACGAAAGTCAAGGATTTTTATCCGCACTGAAACACACCATCAGCAGCCCTTCGCGGAAGGTGACCTCCGCCATGTCCACCGTGAACTCGTTGCTGCACCCCAGCGGATAGCGGTATGTCAGCGTCGCGCGGGTGAGCGTCCACTTTGCGCCCGTCAGCGTCACATCCCGCACCTCCGGTGAATACGCCAGCAGCGACAGCTTTCGCCCCGGCATTTTCGGCAGATGATGCGTGCCCGGCGCAAGAATCGTCGCGCGATTCTGCCCGTCCACCAGCCACGCGCGTTCGCCGCGCAGGGCGCAGTCCGCCGCGCATTGCAGGCAAGATAGCGTGTGGTCGAAGCGCCCGCCAATCGCCCCCGCGAGGATAAACTCAGTGTACCCGCGTTTGCGCCCTTCATGCAGGCAGACGACCAAATCCGTATCATCTTTTTCCGTCGGCAAGGTCAGCGTGGGCACATCCGGGCGCATTTCAGGCGGCATGGAGTCAAAATCCCCGACAACCAGCTGCGGCGTCAGCCCGAACTGCCGCGCGCACGCCCAGCCGCCATCCGCGCAAATCAGGAAATCCCCCGGCTGCGGCGCAATCCACGGCAGCTCTTCGCCCGCATACAGCGGCGTCAGGATGATGCAGCGCGGCATAGCAGTTCTCCTCGCTTTGATGATGGTTTTCATTGCCCCCTCGTCGCTTCGAGAAGACAAAAATCCCCTTCAATATAATAAGAAAGCAGGAGACAAGCAGTATCCCACTTGCCTCCTGCTGCGGGGCGAAATCAGAAATTCCGCAATTACTCCTGCACGGGCGCTTCTTCCGCGTCCGCGGGAGCTTCCTCGCCCATCGCCTCGTCGTCGAAGGAGAATTCGTCTTCGGCGGCCTGACGGATGGACAGGGAGATGCGCTTCTTCTCGGTGTCAACGCTCAGCACCTTCACGCGGACAATCTGACCTTCCTGCACGGCGTCAGTGACCTTCGCGACGCGGTTCTGCGCGCACTGGGAGATGTGCACCAGGCCATCCAGACCGGGCTGGAGTTCGACGAACGCACCGAAGTCCGCAATACGGACAACCTTGCCTTCGACGATGCAGCCTTCCGGATAGCGCTCGGCGGCGTTATCCCACGGACGGGGCTGGAGCTGCTTGTAGCCAAGCTGGATGCGCTCACGTTCGCGGTCGAGGGACAGAATCTTCACGTCAACTTCCTGACCGGGCTTGACGACCTCGGACGGATGGTTGATGTGGCCCCAGGACAGATCCGTGATGTGAATCAGGCCGTCCACACCGCCGACATCAACGAACGCGCCGAACTGGGTCAGGCGGCGCACGACGCCGTGGATGATAGCGCCCTCTTCAAGGTTCTCCCAAGCAGCCTTCTTGCGGGCAGCGGTCTGCTCAGCAATGACAGCCTTGCGGGAAGCCACGATGCGCTTCTTCTGCTTGTCCACTTCGATGATCTTGAGTTCCATTTCCTTGCCAACGAACTCTTCAATCTTGTCAACATAGTGCTGCGCGAGCTGGGAGGCGGGCACGAAAGCACGCACGCCCTCAACATCAGCAATCAGGCCGCCCTTGACGGCTTCCTTGCCAACGCCCTTGACATACTCGCCCGCGTCGTACTTGGCGACGAGCGCTTCCCACGCCTTGCGGTTGACGATGTTGCGCTGGGACAGAACGACATTGCCTTCGCCGTCGTTCACTTTGACGATCTCAGCTTCCAGTTCGTCACCTTCTTTGACGTCCTGCTGGGTCAGGTCGGAGCGCTTGATGATGCCATCGGCCTTGTAGCCAATGTTCACATACACTTCGTCCGGGGTCACCTGCACAACTTTGCCGGTCACCGTCTGTCCAGCCTTGATGCGCGTCATCGTGGCCACGATGGCGTCCATGGTGAAGTCAGAGGACTGAGCCATGTTTTCGTTGTCGGTCATATGGGTTGCAACCTCCTCTAATGAGCCATCCGGTGTGGAAGCACCGGCGGTTATTCCAATTTTATCGGAATGAATATTTGCAAAGGCAGGCGGAATTTCCGCCGCGCACTCTACCAAAATTGTTCGGGGGCAAAGCGCCTTGCACGCCTCAAAGAGCTTGTGCGTGTTCGCACTGGTGCGGCCGCCGACGACAATCATAGCGTCGGATGCCGCGGCAAGCTTCTTGGCTTCCCGCTGGCGCACCGCGGTGGCGTTGCAGATGGTGTTATGCTCCTTCAAATGCTGGACACGCCCGCGCAGAACGGCGACAATCGTCTCCCAGCGCTCCGGGGGGAAGGTCGTCTGCACGGCGGCTGCCGCCTGATCCATTTCGGGCAGCTGCGCCGCTTCCTCCGCCGTCGCCACGACGTAAACCTTGCCGCGCGCCCAGCCGCATGTTCCCTTGACCTCCGGGTGTTCCCGTTCGCCCACCATAATCAGCGGGCAATCCTCGCTCGTTTCCTCCGCGACGACGCGGTGGAGCTTGTTGACGAAGGGGCAGGTCAGGTCAACCACCTTGCAGCCGGCATTTTCCAGCTGCTTGATGACCTCCGGCGCAACGCCGTGACTGCGGATGAGCACCTGCCGACCTGCTGCTTCCTCGGCGGAAGCGACCGGCGGAATCCCGCGCTGACGAAGCATGTCCACGACTGTCGGGTTGTGGATCAGTTCCCCCAGCGTACAAGAGGGCACGCCGCTGTCCGCCACCTGCACGGCGCTTTCGACCGCGCGGCGGACGCCCATGCAGAACCCCGCATGAGCCGCGATTTCAATCGGCATTTCCCGTTTGCATCCTTTCCAGCATGGTCAGACCATTTTCTGACCTCTATATTGATTCTACATATCTTCTGATTTTCCTGCTTCCTTCGCAATTTTTTTTGAAAAAATTTTTTGTTCGCGAAAAAAGCGCGAAAAAACAGGATTTCACGCAGATTTTGGTGTTCACGCCTCCGGGTGTGCCGTCAGCGCGCGGTAGGTTTCGGTGATGCGGGCGAGCAGCTCCTCGCAGGTGTCGCGGTTCACGCCGCGCTCACGCAGGTCGTCCATCGCAATCGGGTCGCCGACGCGCACGTCCAGACGGCGGAACAGGCGCGGTTTGCCGCCGATGTACAGGGGAATCATCGGCACGCCGCTGCGCAGGGCAATCAGCGCCACGCCGGACTCAACGTGCTCCATAATCCCCTCTTTGTGGCGCGTGCCTTCGGGGAAAATGCCCAGCACGCCGCCCGCCTTCGTCACCCGCAGACAGGCGCGCATCGCCTCCATGTCGCTGTGGTGGCGGTCAACGGGAATCATGTGCAGGTGCATCAGCAGTTTTCCGACCACGGGCGCTTTCGCCAGCTCGATTTTCCCCAGGAAGTTCACTTCGTAGCGGCGAATCAGCATCGCGGCAATAATCGGGTCCGCGAAGGACGTGTGATTCGCGATGACGATGTACGGCGCGTCGAGATTCAGCTTCTCCCTGCCCGTGCAGTGCATAAAGCAGAACAGATGGAAGTAAATCCAGAAAATTCCGCGCGCAATCGTATAGATGATACCCTTTTTGCCCGGAAGCGCCATTCGGTGCTGGAAATTCTTCTTTTCCGGCTTTTTCTCCTGCTTTTCCGGCTGATTCTGCTCACTCATGCCTGTACGCCCCCCGTCTTGTCCGCGACGATGCGCAGAATCGCCTCGACCACCTCGTCAAACGTCAGGTGCGTCGAATCGACCGTCACGGCGTCCTCTGCCGCGCGGAGCGGGTCAACAGCGCGGTGCGTGTCCTGTTCGTCACGGGCGCGCAGATCGCGCAGCACATCGTCGAAATTCGCGTCCATGCCCTTATTGACCATCTCCTGATAGCGGCGGCGGGCGCGTTCCTCGGCGCTGGCAGTCAGGAAGATTTTGACGGGCGCGTTCATCAGCACACGCGTGCCAATATCGCGGCCATCCACCAGCATGGGCGTTTCCTGCGCAAGGCGGCGCTGGAGCGCAACCATTGCCGCGCGCACGCCCGCGTACTTGGCGACGGTGGACGCCGCCATGCTGACTTCCGGCGTGCGGATGAAGCCCGTCACGTCGCGGCCATCCACAAGGGTATGCTGGCCATCCGCCGCGTGGCCGACCGTCATTGACAGCGACTGGCACAGCGCCGTGACCGCCTGTTCGTCCTGCACGGGAACGCCCTTTTCCAGCGCGGTCAGACCGATGGCGCGGTACATCGCGCCGGTGTCGAGGTGGAGGATGCCCAGCCGCTTGGCGACGGCGTCCGCAATGCTTGATTTTCCTGCCCCGACAGGGCCGTCCATGGCAATATTCAGCACCATGAGGAATGTCTCCTTTTGTTTGCTTTCTATATAATACTTTTTATGTGAATCTGCTGCTTGCAGGGGATTTCGCTCCTGCGGGAGCGCAAGGGGACTTCCCGGTCGCTCCCTTAAACCCATTCGGCTCAAATCGCCCGGTGTCCCATGCCGACGACGACCTCGTTGAGATGCACCAAGCCCACGGTAAAGACCCTGTCTCTTATACACATCTCCGAGCCCACGAGACTAGCGCTC
>ERZ1027038.555-NODE-555-length-15288-cov-17.602376_pt1 | contig 15288 bp, 14 predicted proteins | sample MGYA00519439_ERZ1027038 | MGnify/ENA primary metagenome ERZ1027038 (study PRJEB26926, sample SAMN06164807) | human gut metagenome | biome: ENVO:00009003; feature: ENVO:2100002; material: ENVO:00002003 | host: Homo sapiens | place: USA | collected 2012 ... | reverse complement strand
GTTCTATAGACATATCAGCCACCATATTTTTTGATGCCGCAGTCTGTTCCATTGCTGCAGCTTTCTCAGCCAGGTATTTTTCTTCTTCTGGAAGAAACGTCTCAAGTGTTCCAGTTCTATCCTTAGTTATTGTATTGATATCTATAGTTTTTCCTGCAATTGAAAGCCCCTCCTCATTAAGAATATCAGAAAGTGCATCTTCCCTTTCAGAACCATAGAATTCTACTACAACATTTACATCTGACTCCTCATGCTCTATCCCTCGTGATCTACTTCCAACCAACACAACATCAACAACTTTTGCGTCTAAGCCAAATGTCTCTATCGCATCTTCGATGTGTCCTCTCACCATTGTTTCGATGCTCTCAGAATTTTCTCCATCAAGCTCATGAAATTTATCTCTCGTATTTGCCCGAAATTCTTCAACTATACCAGATACTTGTCGTAAATCTTCCTCTGGAACTGATATTTCTCCACTGGCGTCATGTTCTCCATCTCGCTCATTCTCGCCCGGATTTCGTCCTCCGCTATGCTCATGCGTTCCTCTGTCTCCAGCACTGTCTCCGCTGATACATAAGTCATCTTCGCTGCCTCTGTTAAATTGTCCATGTTTACGTTCTTCATTCTCCATGTCTCCTTTCATTCTTGCATTCTTTATAAAGTCATCATCTAAATTAGCTGTCTCTAAAAGTATCGGTTTTTCTCCTCTTCCTACATCATTATCCCACTTAGAATATCCATCAATCACATCCATCATCTTAAGCTCCTCGTATGCTTGTGCGATGCGATTTCCATCACGCTCATTTGCATACTTATCTATAAGCTTAGGCGACAAATATCTTCCAGTATGGATGAATCTGCCCATCATTCTCCCAAGTGCCTTATTTCTATCCAGGTCAACAAAATGAACGTTGATTTTATATCCTGCATCCTTGGCATATGATATATAGGATTTCACAAGTTTTCCTGCATCACTTCCGACTTTAGGAAGAACAATATTCCGACCTTCACTTAAAGCCTGCTTAAATACCGCCTGTTCCACAATCTGCGATTCCTTGTGTACCGTATTTGCACCCCATCCTTTGTTAAATTCCGGAAACTGTCGTTTGGCTTCATCGTTATCAATTAGCATGGAATGATGCTCATATGAAATTGTATCTACTATGGCTGATGATTTCCCAGAAGCGGGAAGACCGATTACGATATCAAGGCGTCTGCCTCTTTCTACATCATTATTATACAGAACCTTTTTTACTCTTTATTCCTTTCACAAGTATTTTTTTACCGGCAAGCAAATTTTTTACCTGAGCGTCGCTTAGAGTTACTCCTAAAGCCCTACCAAAGCCCATTCCACACTTGCCTACACAATACGCCCCATATTTACCCTTAACTACATTCTTCCCACATTTTGGGCATTCTCCGAAAACTTCCTGATCTTTCTTAAACAGACTCTTATCTTCTTCACTTACACTACTGTATGTGGCTACCAGATTACCAACCATCTGGGTAATTTCCTCCATAAAAGATTCTTCCGCAACTTCACCTTTTGATACCTGTGCAAGTTCATTCTCCCAGTCCGCAGTTAATTTTGGGGATTTAACCACATCAGGTAGAATAGTAATCAGTTTTATACCATCATCTGTTGGTATCATCTGCTTTTTTTCTCGCTTCACAAATCCATCTTTAACAAGTTTCTCTATAATATCTGCTCTAGTTGCCGGAGTCCCCAGACCTTTGCGTTCAACATCATCTGACATATCCTCACTTCCAGCTTTATCCATTGCAGCCAATAAGCTATCCTCGGTATAATGCTTTGGGGGCTGTGTATAATGCTCAGAGACTCTTGTATCTTCAACTAGAATATTCATACCTTCTGTAAGATCTGGCAGTTTATTTACATCATCTGTCTCCGTTTTTTCCTCAGTTGTCTTATATTTCTTTTTGAAAATATCATCAAAATCTTTCCATCCGTTCGAGATCACTTCCTTACCAGATACCTTAAATATATTTCCCTTGCAGTTAAACTCCGCCTTTGTTGAGTTATAAATATGTCTTGATGCTGTAGCGCACAATAGCCTGTTAGCACATAACGATAATACTTTTATTTCACCAACAGGAACCTCTTTTAAATCCTGTTTTACAATCTCAACCGTTGGAATAATGGCATGGTGGTCTGTAACTTTTTTGCTATTTAAGACTTGATCAACAGCCGGATTAAACATAATGTCCTGATCAAATAGTGTCGAATTGAAAATAGCCTCTATTACATTCTTTGCAGTCTCCTCCATATCATCCGAAAGATATTGGCTATCCGTTCTCGGATATGTAACCAACTTTCTCTCATACAGATTCTGAGTATATTCAAGAGTCTGCTTAGCAGTAAATCCAAACAATCTATTCGCATCTCTCTGCAGCGTAGTAAGATCATATAGTCTCGGTGGAGATATCTTTTTCTCTTCCTTTACCACACTTGTAACAGTTGCCTGTTCATTTTTACATTCTTTCGCAACACTATCCGCCTGACTTTTATCACCAATATGTTCAGATACCGCATCTATCCCATTTCCAAGAATATGTGCTATATAATAAGTCTCTTTCTTGAAATCATTAATCTTCATTTCTCGATCCACCAACATAGCAAGTGTAGGTGTCTGAACCCTTCCAACCTTCAAGAGCTTATTGTACAGTACGGTGAAAAGTCTTGTACCATTAATACCTACGAGCCAGTCTGCCTTCTGTCTTGCGAGAGCTGATTCATATAAGTGATCAAATTCTCTTCCTGGCTTAAGATTATTAAACCCGTCTCTAATTGAAGACTCTTCCATCGAAGAAATCCATAAACGTTCAAAAGGTTTCTGACAACCAACCTTGTTATAAACTAACCTAAAAATAAGCTCTCCTTCTCGCCCCGCATCCGTTGCACAAACCAAAGATTCAACATCGTCTCTCATCATCAGCTCACTTAACACCTTATACTGTTTTATTGTGTCGTTTTTCACTTCATACGAAAATGAATCTGGAATAATTGGCAACGAATCATATGTCCATTTTTCATACTGTTCACCATAACTAGCGGGTTCCGACAACTCAATCAAATGTCCAACACACCAAGAAACTATATAGCCATTTCCACTTCTATAACCATCGCCTGTCGTATCATTAGCGCCAATCACTTCAGCTATACTATTTGCAACACTTGGTTTCTCTGCTATTACCAATTTCATAGTTTTACCTCCTAAAAAAGTGGCAGTCTATCAACTGCCACCTATTGTATCTTATTGCATATTATTTATTACTCGTCCTGATCCGGATCATAATCTGTTTCCTCTAAGTCATCTTCATCGCTAAGCCCATACATCTCGTCGTCATTTGCTTCTGGCTTTCCCTTTTTCCCAGACAGCGCCTTATATCCGACAATCACTATAGCCATTACTCCAAATATAATCACATACAACCAAATGCCCAAACCTTTGCTTTCTTTCTTTTTGTCTGCATCAGCATTAGCATCCTCAGTACTCTCTTCGGTTGTCGATTCATCCATATCTGGTGTTACTGTATCTTTATCTATATTATTTCCCTGGGCTACAGAATTCTGTGGCAATGTCTGCTCACCACTATTAACAAAATTCAGCAGGTTATCATTAGATACCGAAGTAAGGAAATAAACTGTACCATTTAAAAAGGAAATATTCCGTTCTATCTATCTTATCATTTAATTCCTGCAGCTTTGCATTCTCCTTGTTAAGCCTACTTCGTACCTTTTCATATTCAACAGTAAGCTTATTCACCTTATCCTGTTGTCTATCTCTTTCTATCTTCTGCTTTGCAATTTTATCTTCGTATCTTTCCACGTTCTTGCTCCTTTTACTTATACTTAGGTAATGTAACATCAAGCTCATCTGGCTCTGCTACACCCAAACAAGACGAAAGCGATCCCTGACTGTCAGAATCAATTAACAATACCCTTTTTCCTTCATTCACTAAACCTATACCTAAGTTCACAGTTGTTGTGGTTTTTGCCACACCACCTTTTTGATTTACAATTGCTATTACCTTACACATACCGTTGTTCCTTTCTAAAAAATCATATGTCATTTTCATACGAGCTTGGAGAACAGTATTCTATGAGAATTCCCAAAAAAATGTTCTTAAGCTCCGGATCTTCTTCTTTTTTGTATGCAGTCAACATTGCCATTTCTTCAGCAGGGCGCATGGGACACTTCCTGTTTCTCCAAGATTGTGCTACCCTCACATATCCCCCAACGCCTGGTTTACGTTCCAATGTAATTCCTTCCACATCTTCTATGTACTCCAGATCACCAACAATAACCTTATCGCATACATCGAATTTTTCTTTAAGTTCCTTATAAGAAGTCGAGTTTACCCAAATCAAGTGCTTTTTCAGCTCATATCTTCGCATTTCTCTCTTTTTTGAATTTGCACCCAATCCGAAAACTCACCCCCCATCTTCTTATCCAAACTTTCGTACCTACCTTTCTGGTGAGTCTCCCTTTGACACTTTATTTTGTTTTTCTGTGAATTTCTGCATACACTCTCTTGTATTTGTCCGTCCCTACATTATCGAAAAATGTAGAAACATTCTGCACTTCAAATCGTTTATCTCTCTGAAACAAACGTACAAGCCAGCGTATATCATTTTTTGTCCCCTGAAGCCTTATCTTTAACATATTGACACCTCCTTGAATAGAAAAATAAAAGGCAGGGATATTCAATATTTGTAATTAAATATCCCTGCCAAATTGGCTATTTTATTCACTTTTATTCATCAAAGAATATTGTGTCCCTCGTGTCGACTCTATAGCCGACAACGACATGAATTCTGTCCACTATCTGCTTTTTATTCCTTTTCACATCGGTTCTGCCGAAATTGAAAAAGCTGCAAAAGTGCGTAAATTCAAGGATTTTCACGAATCTGTACGACGTAGCCCTATTATAGTCTCCACATGGACAGTGCCCGGAAACTGATCCACGGCACACGCCTTGGTCACGTAATATCCATTCTCCTGCAGTGTCACCAGATCCCTAGCGAGCGAGGTAGGCTTGCAGCTGATGTACACAAGCTCCTTCACACCATAATTTATAATCTTCGCAAGCGCCTTTGGATTGATTCCATCTCTAGGTGGGTCAAGGACTATGAAGTCAGGTTTTTCCTCTATGTCGTCTATGACCTTGAGGACATCACCTGCTATGAACTCGCAGTTGGCAAGACCATTGAGTTTAGCATTCACACGGGCAGCCTCCACGGCTTCCTCCACGATCTCCACTCCTATCACCTTCTTTGCGACTGGTGCAAGGAGCTGTGCTATCGTTCCGGTTCCACTGTAGAGGTCAAATATGACTGCATCCTTCGTATCACCCACATAAGAGCGAGCTTTGTCATAAAGTCTCTCCGCACTCTTTGTATTTGTCTGGAAGAACGAAAATGGCGATATCTTGAACTGAAGCCCAAGGACCGTCTCATATATATACTCTGTTCCGTAGAGCAGATTTGTCCTGTCGCTGATGACCGCATCTGCCATGGAGTCATTTTCTGTGTGGAGGATTCCCGCGATCTTTCCCTCAAGAGGCAGATCAAGAAGTCCTCTCACAAATGCATCGAGGTCAAGGGCATCAAGATTCTGTGTCGATGTCACGAGATTTACAAGCAGATCACCATTTGTGGCAGAGCGTCTGATCACCAAATGTCGGAGCAATCCTGTGTGCTGCATCTTTTTATAATAAGGAAGTCCTGCTGCCCTGCAGAATTCCACTGTATATTTCACGATCTTGTTCAGGTCGTCATTTACTATATAGCAGTCGTCCATCTGAACTATGTCGTATGTGCTGTTCTTCTTGTGTAGTCCAAGCGCCAGCGGGCCATCCTTGTACTCGTCGCCAAACGAGAATTCCATCTTATTTCTGTAGCCCTGAGTTACCGGTGACGCAAGTATCCCCTGCCACTCATAAGGATGCGTCTCACCATCGATAACGCCATCCAGAAGTCCCTTCACCAGTTCCTCTTTCACCTTCAGCTGATTCTCATAGCTGAGTGTCTGGTAACTACATCCACCGCACACACCAAAATGAGAACAAACCGGTGATGAATCCTCAAGCTCCGATTTCTCCAGAACCTCAAGGAGCCTTCCGTCTGCCTTGCCCTTCTTTAGCTTTGTGATGCGGCACGAAACCTTTTGCCCCTTTATCGCACCCTTGACGGTCACCTTCCTGTCGTCCATATGAAAACTTCCTTTGTTCGGGAACTCATATGTATCTATCACACCTTCAACTATATCATGTTTCTTCATATCATTTTACCTGCCATTTTAATCTCTCAAATATGCCCTACTCCCAAATGTTCTCCTAGAAACTCTTTCTCTTCTTCTCCTCCGGTATGGAACATCAGCCATTTAAAGCTGCCTTCGGCAGGGCTGATGCTACATGTCAAATTTTCTTCGAAAACTTGACACATTCGACTCCAGCCTTGGCAGCTCATTCTCCGCAAAGAAAGGCGTTCCGTGCTGGTCAAAATCCAGCAGCATGTATGTTCCCACTCTGTTATCCCTCGGCAGAGCCAGACTTCCCGGATTCACGATATATGAATTCTTATAAGTCGTCAGATCCCGCCTATGGGTATGTCCATACATCACGAAGTCATATCCCTCTGTATCTATGAGTTCCTCCAGGTATGCTGTTCCGCTGTTCACTCCATACCTGTGTCCATGGGTTATAAATGCCCTCTTGTCTCCGATGTTGAACTCATCATATATCGGGAGTTCCGCATTGTAGTCGCAGTTTCCCCTCACCATGTGGATCTCGCAGTTGAAGAGATCATGTATGAGCTCCTCATCGCCCTCAACATCTCCCAGATGTATCAGCATGTCCACATCTCCAACTATATCGTATATCTGCTCTATGCAGCTGCTTTTGCCATGGGTATCACTTATTATCAGAACTTTCATCTCTGCCCCCCTGTTTAAAATCTAACAAACACGGTGATTTGCAATCATCTGCCATCAATTATTCTCTCTATGCTTTCTGATGACGTCCTTCATCAGTCTGAGTGCATTTCCGCGGTGGCTTATCTCGTTCTTCTCCTCCGGGTCAAGCTCCGCCGTGGTCTTGCCCTTTTCAGGCAGGAAGAATATCGGATCATATCCAAATCCATTCTCGCCACGCTCCTCATATCCGATTATTCCCTCAATGGTTCCGCGTGTCGTATACTCACTTCCATCTGGAAATACCGCTGCTATTGCACACACAAATCTTGCTGTCCTCTCAGGATCCGGAACCCCGGCCAGCTTGTCTATTATGTACTGGTTCTTTATCCTGTATGATGTGTCCTCGCCGAGGAATCTCGCGCTGTATATACCAGGCGCCTTGTCCATGTAGTCGACCTCCAGGCCTGAATCATCGGCAAGCACCAGACATCCAGTCTCCTTGCTGATCGCCCTTGCCTTGATAAGGGCATTCTCCTCAAATGTCTTTCCATCCTCGACTATATCAACATTGATCCCAGCCTCCTTCATGGACTGTATCTCATAGCCAAGATCCGCAAGTATCATGCGGACCTCCTTCATCTTGCCCTCATTGCCAGTTGCAAATATAAGCTTATCCATATATACGACTCCTTTCCTACTCCACTGTTCTCGTAAATGCCTTCAGGCACACATTACATTTCCTATCCTTCTCCGCGCTGTACCACTGCTTGCCATACAGACTCAGATATCCCTCACCGTCTTTTATATCGAAACTGTCCGTCAGCGAGTCCGCATCATACTCTATGGCTATCGGATATTTCGTATCCGGCGTAGTTATATGAATCACAACTGCGAATTTCTTTCCATCAGCAAGTTTCTCCGCCTGCTCCAGATCCACAGTATAATAACCTGCATACTCGACTTCGCCTGATGCCACAAGCTTTCGATCAGCCAGACTGTCCTCGTCCTGAAAATCCGTCACAACATAGACTTCATATGTGGTCTTGGCGCCTGTTGCATAAAATGCCACCGCAGCAAGCTCCTCATTCTTGCCCGCCTTGTACACATTTGCAAAGTAAGCCTCCTCATTGTCAAATCCCAGCACACCGACCCAGCCAAGCTTGTCCGCCTGATAAATCTTGTCATAATTGTCCGCCGGCTCCAGCTTCGTGTACACAACGCTTGTCTCGCATATGTGCGCATCATAATAGGATATATAGAAATATCCCTCATCGCCAAAGTCCGTGCCCCAGCTGTTCTTACAGATAAATGCGCCATCCTTCTTCGGCGTTTTGTTGAAGTTGTTCCTGCTGTAATTGTCATCCCAGCCCACTATGACAACATCGTGGTTGATTCCCTCCGTGCCGTCATAATAATATGAGCTGTGGTCTCTGTTGTAATATTCAGAATCGCTGTCGGCGTCCACCATGTCGCTGTATATCGCGGTCTCAACTCCGCCCTTCTTATACACAGCTTCCTTGACCGCCTCAAGATCCTTGTCCTCTATTATCTCAGCTTCCTGGAGGTGCTTCACCGCCTTAAGCTTTGAATTGGTCTCGTCATCGCCGTATGGATCATCCTTTTCAAGCACAGGCCCCTTCCACGATGCCAGATAGGCTATACTCATTCTGTACTGTCCGCCCTCAAACTGCTCTATGCCAAATCCGTTGTTCTTCGTCATGTTGTCCACAGAGAACTGAAGATTCTCATCCGGCATGAGCGTTGTCTCAAGAGCTGCCAGAGACGCAAATGCCCAGCACGTGCCAGAATCGCCCTGATCTCTGACCTCTGTGACACGTCCCTCTTTTCTCATATCATACACTGCAGGAAGTGTTGTATCCTCGCCCTTTTTCTGCAGTGATATCTGACCGGTGGAATAGTTGTACTCACAGGTGTAATCTATGGCATCGCTTATATACTCTATAGGCACATACAGCTTGTCATTATTTTTCACCGGCTGCGTCTGCAGCGTTACCTTCTCTTCGTCAAAGCTTGCATCTGCGGAACCAGCCACGATCCTGACCGTATGGTCGTTTCTCTTTATGATGATACCGCCATTTGCATATTCATCGACAGTGCATCCCAGCTTGTCCTTCACAGTATCGATCGGCAGCATGACGTGAAGGTCAGAACCTATATATGGAAGGTACTGCTCATCCGGAACATCACTGCCATTTATCTTGAGTTTCAGTCCCTCTAAATTGTAGTTTTCTGCAAGCTTGCCCGACAAGACCTGCGCCGCATGCTGTTCTTCATCGTTCTTTTCAAGTCTTCCAACGGGATTCTGCATTCCATAATACGCCAGTATTCCAATGGCGCATATAAGGACTATATATACCAGCTTTTTCAACTGTCTTCTCTCCTTCTTTTAGGTGGCTTCGGTCCCATAAACTGATAGAAATAGGACTTTATCATGCCGTTGTATATCTTGCGGTTCCTGTCCGCCTTTCTTCCAATATATTTCTCCGCGTCCGCGTATGATGTTATGAGAAACATCGACCAGTCATCCAGATTCCTGTAGCTCTCACCTATAGTTCTGTACAGCTCCGGAAGAGCCTCCTTCTCCTCAAGTCTCTCTCCATACGGCGGATTTGTTATGATGAAACCGTACTTCTTTGGATTTCTGAGGTCCTTCACATCCCTCTGCTGAAAATGTATGTGCTGATCAACCCCTGCTGCCTTCGCATTTTCCATGGCACACTTTACCATGTCTGAGTCAAGATCATATCCCTGAATATTCATCTTTACATCCCGGTCTATCAGATCATTTGCCTCGTCGACCGCGCTGTACCAAATCTTCTTGTCACACACCTTTCCCCACTCCTGGGCAGTGAATTCCCTGTCCATTCCCGGTGCGATATGTGCTCCTATCATGGCAGCCTCTATAGGGAATGTACCACTGCCACAGAAAGGATCTACCAGAACACGGTCCTTGTTCCACGGTGTGAGCATGATGAGCGCCGAAGCCAGTGTCTCCGATATAGGCGCCTTGCCAACAAGCTTTCTGTAGCCTCTCTTGTGAAGTGATACCCCTGAAGTGTCAAGTGCTATGGTTACTATATCCTTAAATATAAACACACGCACAGGATAGCTTGCTCCGTCCTCTGTGAACCAAGATACCCTGTATGTCTTCTTCATCCTCTCAACCATAGCCTTCTTTACTATGGACTGTATATCCGAAGGGCTGAACAGCGCACTCTTGTTTGATGTCGCCTTTGATACCCAGAACTTCGCATCTCTGGTGAGATACTTCTCCCAGGCGATCGCCTTTGTCCCCTCAAAAAGCTCGTCAAATGTGGTGGCTTTGAAGCTGCCACATTTGAGCATTATCCTCTCTGCCGTTCTTATAAATACATTTGCCCTGGCTATTGCGTCCTCATCACCAGCAAATGTTATTCTTCCGTCCTCGACCTGGACTATCTCATATCCAAGATCCTGTATCTCTCTTTTCAGTACAGACTCCAGTCCAAAATGGCATGGAGCAATCAGTTCAACTCTGCTCATCTATCGTCCTTTCCTTATATCAGCTATTCTGTCATCTCTGTCTTGTGAGCGGTCCCTTATACTGTGCAAGACCACCTATCGTGTTGATTACTTTGTAGCCGTCCTCACCCATGGCAAGGGCTGCCCTCATACTGCTTATACCGCGCTCACAATATACGATCAGGTACTTACTCTTTGGAAGTGAATAAGCCCCCTCCTCGATCTGTTCCAGCGGTACATTGATCGCCATCGGAATGTGCCCGGATGCAAACTCCTCACGGCTTCTGACATCCACTATTATACCACCCCTGGCGACCGCTTCGTGGATAATGTTGCGAATAGGAATACTTGTGAACCCCACTCATACCACCTCCCTCATACATATAGAAAATCCTTTCTGTTATATGATATGAGGCAGATATATTTGCGGTCACAAACAAATCCGCAAAACCTATACTGCTTTTTCAAGCCAAGAAGTCCCGGCAGGCGCAGCTACCGTCTGTCGGGACCCCATTTACTTATTTATTACTTCTTCAGCTGTGCAAGACGCTCGGCAACCTGCTCAGACATCTCTGTGTACTTTGCAAGCTTTGCCTTCTCCTCCTCGACCTTTGCGGCTGGTGCCTTATCAACGAACTTTGGATTGGCAAGCATTCCGGATGCTCGCTTGATCTCTCCGGCAAGCTTTGCAGCCTCCTTCTCAAGTCTCTCGATCTCCTTGTCTATATCAACAAGCTCCTCAAGAGGAATGTATACAGCAGCGTCGTGGATCAGTGTTGATACAGCGTTCTCATCGATTCCTGTCTTGTCCTCCTGTACATGTACCTCGCTGGCATATCCCAGTGTGGCAAAGAAGCTCTTTGATGACTCGAATATATATCTCACGTCCTCCTTGGCAGATACGACATAAACCTTTGCCTTTCTGCTAGGTGGTACATTCATTCCTGTACGAAGATTTCTGATGGCACGAACTGCTGCCTTGATCGTGTCAACAGCTGCCTCGTCGGTCTCGAAATTCCACTCATCTGTGTACTCAGGCCATTTGGAGATCATGATCGACTCCTCCTCGTCCTGAATATTACAGAATATCTCCTCTGTGATGAACGGCATGTATGGATGAAGAAGCTTAAGTGCCTGGATAAGTACTGTCTTAAGTGTCCAGAGTGCCGCTGCCTTTGTCTCATCCTCATCATTGTAGAGACGAGGCTTAACCATCTCGATGTACCAGTCACAGAACTCCTCCCAGATGAAGTCGTATACCTTGGATACCGCGATACCAAGCTCGAACTTCTCCATGTTGTCTGTCATCTCTTTTGCAAGAGTGTTGACCTTGGACAGGATCCAACGGTCAGATATTGTCAGATCAGACAGCTTCACAGCTGAGAAATCTGCCTTCTCCATGTTCATCATGATAAAACGAGTTGCGTTCCAGATCTTATTTGCAAAGTTTCTGGAATTCTCGACTCTCTCCCAGTAGAAACGCATATCGTTTCCAGGGGCATTTCCCGTGATAAGTGTCAGACGAAGAGCATCTGCGCCGTACTTATCAATAACCTCAAGTGGGTCGATACCATTTCCAAGAGACTTACTCATCTTACGTCCCTGGTCGTCTCTTACAAGTCCGTGGATCAGTACGTGCTTGAATGGGCTCTTTCCTGTCTGCTCAAGTGCTGAGAATACCATACGGATTACCCAGAAGAAGATGATATCATATCCTGTTACAAGCACGCTTGTAGGATAGAAATACTCGTACTCAGGTGTCTTGTCTGGCCAGCCAAGTGTTGAGAATGGCCACAGTGCTGATGAGAACCATGTATCAAGTGTGTCCTCATCCTGTGTGAGGTGTGTGCATCCGCACTTTGGACATACTGTAGGTGTCTCACGGCTTACAATGGTCTCGCCACACTCGTCGCAGTACCATGCAGGGATTCTGTGTCCCCACCAGAGCTGTCTTGATATACACCAGTCACGGATGTTCTCAAGCCAGTGGATGTATGTCTTGTCAAACTGCTCAGGCACAAATGAGAGCTCATCAGTCTTGATGATGTCAAGCGCTGCCTGTCCCATCTCCTTCATGCGGACGAACCACTGAGGCTTGATCATCGGCTCTACAGTTGTTTTACATCTGTCGTGTGTTCCTACGTTATGGCTGTGTGGAACGACCTTTACGAGGAGTCCAAGTGCGTCAAGGTCTGCCACCATCTGCTTTCTTGCCTCGTAGCGGTCCATGCCTGCATACTTGCCGCCCAGCTCATTGATGGTTGCATCATCGTTCAGTATATTTATCTCCTCAAGGTTGTGACGCTTTCCAACCTCGAAATCGTTAGGGTCATGGGCAGGCGTGATCTTTACACAGCCTGTTCCGAACTCCTTGTCAACATATGGATCTGCGATAACCGGGATCTGTCTGTCTGTAAGTGGCAGCTCCAGCATCTTTCCAACTATATCTGTGTATCTCTCATCATCAGGATTTACAGCAACGGCTGTATCTCCGAGAAGTGTCTCAGGTCTTGTGGTTGCTATCTCAACAAATCTTCCAGGCTCTCCAACTACAGGATAGTTGATGTGCCAGAAATATCCGTCCTGCTCCTCATGGATAACCTCTGCATCCGATATGGAAGTCTTACATACAGGACACCAGTTGATGATCCTTGAGCCCTTGTAGATGTAGCCCTTATCGTACAGTCTTACAAATACTTCCTTTACAGCTCTAGAACAGCCCTCGTCCATGGTGAATCTCTCTCTGTCCCAGTCAGCGGATGAACCCATCTTCTTGAGCTGGCTCACGATACGGTTGCCGTACTCCTCCTTCCATGCCCATGCATGCTTGAGGAACTCCTCACGGCCGATCTCTTTCTTATCTATTCCCTGCTCCTTCAGCTTCTCTGTAACCTTGACCTCGGTTGCGATGGCTGCGTGGTCTGTGCCAGGCTGCCACAGTGCAGAGTAGCCCTGCATTCTCTTGAATCTGATAAGTATATCCTGCATGGTATTGTCCAGGGCATGTCCCATGTGGAGCTGTCCTGTTACATTTGGAGGCGGCATTACTATCGTAAATGGCTTCTTGCTCCTGTCAACCTCTGCATGGAAATACTTCTTTTCCTCCCACTTTCTGTAGAGTCTGTCCTCTATCTGGGAAGGATCATATGTCTTCTCTAACTCTTTCATCTCATTCTTCCTTTCTATTGTTTCTGATTTCTTACTGTTTGATAAATCCGGACCGGACTTTTTATGCCGGAGCTTTCTTATTCCCCATGCACTGCACAAAAAAACCCGCTCTTCGGACATCCAGCCTGAAGGGCGAGTATATATCGCGTTACCACCTTGTTTTGTATCTCATCTTATCCTATAACGGGAACGCCCCGGCATGACCTACTATACTTTCAGCCACGCAGCTCAGAAGCTACCTTCGCACATCTCTGTCGGGAATGGTCTCACAGCCCAGGAACCATTCTCTCTGTCCGACTCCACATGCTACTCCTCTTCGTCACAGCATTTGCATATATTTATTTTGAATAGTACAACATAGGCTGGTGCTGCGTCAAGCACAAAGTCAACCTATCTGGTTTCTGAATTGATCCTTCAATGTGCTCAGCAGGGAATCCATTCTCCTGTCGTAATCCTCAATATCCCCATGCATTCTGTTGTACACAGCTTTCTGAACCTTGTTGTATATGGACATCTCATGCACATCCTCCTTGGAATCAGCGATCTCACTCATGAGATCGTCAAGAAATCCCGCTGGCATTCCGCGCTTTCTTATCTCCCTCTGCAGTGTGGCAGTGTCCACAGTTACCGCCATGACGCAGAAATATTCTATGAGGGATTCGTTGTTTTTATTCAGCGAAAATGCTCTGATAAAGCACTCTTTCGCCTCCTCTAGCTGGAGATTTCCAGCCAGGGCAACGCCCTTATTGTGATATATATTTCCAAGGAATTCGTCATATTCATCATGACTTTCCTTGTACTCTATGATCTCATCATATATGGCATCAGCTTTGATGTAATGCTTATACATCATGTAACTGTCTGCTCTCCTCTTATCCAGTTCATAAGGCTTCAGAGTCCGTATACGCTTGCACTCTCCGAGGAATTCCTTTATATCCTCCGTGCCATAGAATTCGCCAAATGTCAGGATCTCCACCATGACATCCTGAATATATGCATTTTTCTGATTGAGCGCATCCACCTTGTCCGCCAGATCGTACATCTCGATCTCATCCCTGAGCCATGCTGTGAGTCTGTCAGTCAGATCATCCTTTCCGACCAGAACCATATTGTTGAATATGTAGTAACACAATTCCTCATATGTGTATACACTCATCTTGGTATTCAGAAATGTATACGGATTGTCTGCTGTTTTCGTCTTACAAATAATTATTCCACTCATCTGTGTATCACCTTTTATCTATATCAGCTGTCATACAGTTTACTCACCGGGATCAAAATGCTGTCCCCTGAGATATGCAGGTATTGTAAACCTGCTCTGCTCCGGTTCGTCTTCGTCAGAATCCAGATAATCTTCGTCATCATCATCATGAATCTTCATTCCATAGACATCTATGTCTTCATCCTCTGTCTCATCGGATTCTGCCACATCTCCAACATCTTCCTTGACATCACCCGCATTGTAGACGTACGCCGATGCAGGCTCTGTCTCCGGGATATCTTCATCTGCCAGTTCAGACTCCACTGCTTCGTCTTTTTCCTTGGCGCGCTCTGTCTCCTGCTCATCACCGTCTGCTGCTTCGTCCTCTAACTTCATCTCATCGCTGTCCGCTGCTTCTCTCTCTGATTCCTGCTCGTCGATGTCCGCTGCTTCTCTCTC
>ERZ1027038.550-NODE-550-length-15339-cov-6.293313_pt1 | contig 15339 bp, 10 predicted proteins | sample MGYA00519439_ERZ1027038 | MGnify/ENA primary metagenome ERZ1027038 (study PRJEB26926, sample SAMN06164807) | human gut metagenome | biome: ENVO:00009003; feature: ENVO:2100002; material: ENVO:00002003 | host: Homo sapiens | place: USA | collected 2012 ... | reverse complement strand
CGCGTAAGATCGTCGGCAGCGTCAGATGTGTATAAGAGACAGCCGCTATACTTCGCAGTTTTCGGGCGGACAGCAGCAGCGTATTGCAATAGCAAGAGCATTGATATTAAACCCGGAATATATCGTGTGTGACGAACCGGTCAGCGCATTGGATGTGTCGGTTCACGCACAGATTTTAAATCTGCTTATGGAAATGCAGGAAAAGACACAGACGACCTATTTATTCATTTCCCACAATCTGGCGGCGGTGAAAAAGCTCTGCTCACGACTGGCGATTATGTATCTGGGCAAGGTGGTGGAATACGGTGACGCGGCAAAAATATTTGCAAATCCCGTGCATCCTTACACGAAAGCCTTGTTATCGGCGGTGCTTACGGTGAATCCAAATGAGGAAACGAAGCGTATTGTGTTAAAGGGCGATGTGACAAGCCCAATCAATCCGCCGTCCGGGTGCCGTTTTTGCAGCCGGTGTTATCAGGCACAGGAGGACTGCGCAGACAGGAAATGTGTGCTGACGGAGGTTGAGCCGGAGCATTTTGTGGCGTGTCCTGTGGTGACAGGACTAAAAGCAGATATAGAACAGTAAACGATAAGGAGAGAAAGATGAGAAAGACGACATTGGTGGCGGCAGGGCTGGTTATCGGTCTGAGTATGGGACTGGCGGCATGCGGCTCAAAAGATACGGCAAATCAGAACACTTCAAAAAGCACAACGGAGGCGGTAACGACAGCAGAGAGCAAGACCGCGGCGCAGGCGGAAGCAAAAGAAAGTGCTCAGGGCAGCAGTGAAGCACCGCAGGGAGAACAAGGGGATACAGAAGTGTCCGGGCAGGAAGCGCCAAATCCGGATACACAGCCGGCAGAGGGCGAAGCAGGGAATGAGGAAAGAGCGGTAGTTGTATCTGAACCGGAAGGACCGGCAGAAGAAGAAGTACCACAGGCTCCGGCAGAAGAAGCACCTGCACCCGCACCGGAAACACCCGCACAGGAAGAAAAACAGGAGCGTAGTGTGGAGGGTACTTACACCGGTTCGACCGATAAATACGTAGATGCCATGGGCAGTTACATTCACTATGATGTAACGCTGACACTGTCCGGCGGAAGCTATCAGTATGCGGTGAGCATTACAGTATCGGGAAACCAGCAGTACAACTCAGGCGAGAATTATGACGGCAGCTATACGGCAAACGGTGACAACATTTCTATGACGGGAAAGTTAGAGAGTGCGAAAGCATATGACGGTGCAATGATCGTTACGGGACATTTGTCCAGCTTTGCGGGAAGCAGTGACAGTATTACCGTGTATCATCAGTAAAAACATGCGGCGGCGGTAATATTTATTTTGGATTTCCGCTTTACAAATCACACAGATAATGATAAACTTAGCCATGACTAACAGATATTAGAAATATCTAACAAGAAAAACAGCAAGGAGAAAGAGGTTTATGAAAAAAAGAGGAACAGCCGGTCTTTTAGGCGGTGCGCTTGCAGTCGTTTTACTTGCAGGCAATGTACTTGGCGGCAGTTATCCGGCTTATGCGCAGGATACACAGTACCATGACGGAAATTATATGGCTTCGGCACATGTAGAATTTCATGAAGTGGTCAATTATGATTTATACGTAACAGTCAGTGTAAAGGACGGTGTGATCAGCAAGGTTGCCTTAAACGATGAAAAAAATGCAGACATTGAGGCGGTCAATGTACCGTATATCAATTATGCGATGAAGGGTATGGCGGATTCTTATATCGGAACAACCGGCACAGCAGCAGATACCGTCAGCGGTGCAACGTATTCAGCCAATGCCATTAACGAAGCGGTTGCAAAGGCAATGGTTAAATCACAGGCAAATGAAGCCGAAGCCGATACGGCAGATACCCCTTCCGGTGACAACGGACAGAACGATAACCAGAACGGCAGTGACAACACAAATGATACACAAAAGCCTTCTGATGATAAAACCAATTCCGGCGATACAGGAAACGACAGTTATGAACGTGTGTTAAAGACAGGTGCTTATGAACTCACAGCGGACAGCTATGATGCTTCAGCCATGATGAAAATGCCTGCATTTATCTGCATTGATGCAGAAAATAACACATTCAGCGTACATCCGTATAAGAACGGCGTTGTAGATTATGCAACGAATAAGGGTTCAGGTTCAATTTCTTTTGATTCTGCAACCGGTGTATACACAATGACCTATGAAGCAGGTGTAACCGTTGTGGCACTCGGTGCAACAACGACATTTACAGCAGATGCGGACAGCATTACATTTACGAGTCCGTTACGTTACGGTGCGGCGCAGATGAATACAACCGATGCAGACGGCAATTTCCTTTCATACACAGCAAAGACATCAGCTTATGAAGGCACACTGACAAGCGGTGCTTATGTACTGACAGCAGACAGCTATGACGCTTCTGCAATGATGAAGATGCCTGCATACATCGGAATTGATATGGGAAAGAAGACCTTTATCGTACATCCGTATAAAAATGACGTGGTAGACAACGATACCAATAAGGGTTCAGGTTCAATTTCCTTTGATTCTGCAACCGGTGTATACACAATGACTTACGAAGGCGGTGTAACGGTTGTGGCACTCGGCAGTACAACAACATTTACGGTTTCAGACAAGGGCATTACATTTACAAGTCCGTTACGTTACGGTGCGGCACAGATGAATACAACCGATGCAGACGGTAATTTCCTTTCTTATACGGCAGTGCCTTATACACAGGAAATACCGGACGGTGATACCAATGATGACACACAGGGCAAAGGAGATTCAGAAAATACATCAGACGGCACATCCAATGACAGTACACAGTCCGGTGAATCCACAGGAAACAGCGCATCAGAGAGCAGTGCCAATGCGTCTGAACAGGACTCAGGCAGTACGCAGTCCGGCGCACAGACATCAGGCAATAGTACCGTAGAGACAGGTGATGCAGCAATGACAGGCATTTATGCTGTATCAGCCGTTGTATCAATTGGTCTTCTCATTGCGGCGGCAGTATTGAAGAAACGTAAAAGAGTACTGTAGGACATGATACGCAGACAGAGGTATGTTCAAAAAAATATAAAACAGCACAGAGGTGTAATGACAGCAGCGTCCGTATGGTTATGCGGGCGCTGTTTTGCACATTTTTTTTCAGAAAAGAATTGAAGTTATGCGGCTGATACGGTATAATTCAATATGAAAATTTATGTTTAAGTTTGTTGATAGATGGAGGACAAAGAAATGACAAGAACATATCAGGTAAAATATAAGAGCAAGAGTAAAATGCTGACAACACCGGAGAAAGTTGAAGATACAAAAAAGACGATTTTAGAAGTACCGCGTGTAAAATCCGTAGAAATTAAAGATGACGGACAGATTGTCAGCATCGAAGTAGAAAAAGAAGAAGATTTTGAAGAAGTGATGAACCGTGTGGTAAATGTATTCAGAAGAATCGATGACAAATCCGAGGTTTCTTATAAATTTGCATTAAATGCATAGTACTGGGCGAAGAACAGTGAAAAGGGCTGTCACACTAAGGTGAAACATTGCGTTAGTGCGGCACCCTTTCATCATTTCAGGCAGACAGAAAATAAGAAGTAAAACAAGGAGAAATAAAATTGGCTGACATTAGAAGCGAGATTGAAAAAAGAAGAACATTTGCCATTATATCCCACCCGGATGCCGGTAAAACCACACTGACGGAAAAGTTTCTGCTCTACGGCGGAGCGATTAACCTGGCAGGGTCGGTAAAGGGGAAAAAGACCGCAAAACACGCGGTTTCAGACTGGATGGAGATTGAAAAGGAAAGAGGTATTTCCGTAACGTCATCTGTATTGCAGTTTAATTATGACGGATACTGCATTAATATTCTGGATACGCCGGGTCATGAAGACTTCTCGGAAGATACGTACAGAACCTTAATGGCAGCGGATTCGGCGGTCATGGTAATTGATGCGTCAAAGGGTGTGGAAAAACAGACGATTAAGCTGTTTAAGGTCTGTGTTATGCGTCACATCCCGATTTTTACATTTATCAACAAAATGGACCGTGAAGCTAATGACCCGTTTGAGCTGTTAGATGAAATTGAAAGTGTATTGGGTATCAGTACCTGTCCTGTCAACTGGCCAATCGGCTGCGGCAAGGAATTTAAAGGTGTGTATGACCGCAATACAAAAGACGTTTCCTTATTTAAAGCGGCAATGAACGGACAAAAAGAGGTTGAAACGAAGGAAATCGCCGTAGATGATGAAGCACTGCTTGCGGAAATCGGACAGGGCTATTTTGACAAACTCACAGAAGATATTGAACTGTTAGACGGTGCGAGTGCGGAATTTGATTTAGAACAGGTACAGGCAGGAAACTTAACACCGGTATTTTTCGGTTCGGCGCTGACAAATTTCGGTGTGGAAACGTTCTTAAAGCATTTTCTGGACATGACAACCTCTCCGCTGCCAAGACATTCTTCAATTGGGGAGATTAATCCGTTTGAAGAAGACTTTTCGGCATTTGTATTTAAGATTCAGGCGAATATGAATAAGGCACACCGTGACAGAATCGCATTTATGCGAATCTGCTCCGGAAAGTTTGAGGCAGGCATGGAAGCCAATCACGTACAGGGCGGCAAAAAAATCCGTCTTGCCCAGCCACAGCAGATGATGGCACAGGAACGCCACATTGTTGAAGAAGCCTATGCGGGAGATATTATCGGTGTATTTGATCCGGGTATTTTTTCTATCGGAGATACAATCTGCAAATCGAACCAGAAGTTTGAATTTGACGGAATCCCGACCTTCGCACCGGAACATTTTGCACGTGTCAGACAGATGGATACGATGAAAAGAAAGCAGTTTATCAAGGGAATCAGCCAGATTGCACAGGAAGGTGCGATTCAGATTTTTCAGGAATTTAATACCGGTATGGAAGAAATCATTGTCGGTGTTGTCGGTGTCTTGCAGTTTGAAGTGCTTGAATACCGCCTGAAAAACGAATACAACGTAGAGATTAAACTGGAACAGCTTCCGTATGAATATATCCGCTGGATTGAAAATCCGGAAGAAATCGATGTAAACCGCATTGTCGGTACTTCCGATATGAAGAAGATTAAGGACTTAAAGGACAATCCGCTGTTAATCTTTGTGAACAGCTGGAGTGTCAATATGGTACTGGAAAGAAATGAAGGTTTAAAACTTTCTGAATTTGGTAAGAACAATTAACTTGTAAACGGCAGAGTAAGTGCAGGAAACAGTACAGAAATGAGGACACTATGGGGAAGAACGTACATGAAAAAAGAAAACGTTTACTGGCAAAAATGAAAGCTGCGTGTCTGGCGGTGGTGATGTGTGTTTCAACGCTGCCGGTGCTTACGGCACAGATACAGCCGGTGACGGCTTATGCACAGGAGAAGACGGGAACGGTCAATGCCGGTGTCACAGGACTTCGTATCCGTTCATCGACAGATACCTCCGGTACGGCAAATGTCATTACAAAGGTCAGCGGCGGATTCCATTTTGATATTCTGGATACGGTGCAGACGAGTGATACCTACGCGTGGTATCAGGTGGGTTTTTATTTAAACGGTACTTACACCAAAGGCTATGTGACGAGTGAATATGTCACGGTAGACAGTACGGATATTGACTATTCGGACGATACGGATTTTGAGAGCTATCTTTCAAGTCAGGGCTTCCCGGAATCTTATAAGGAAGATTTGCGCAGTCTGCATGCGAAGTATCCAAAGTGGATATTTGTTGCGGATTTTGTGGACAAGGACTGGGATACGGTCGTTGAAAATGAAAATGTACTTGGCCGGAGCCTGATTTATGCTTCGGCAAAAAGCTCGTGGAAGTCAACGGCGGATGGCGCATACGACTGGGAGAGCGGTTCGTGGTATGAATTGGACAGCGGCGGCTGGGTACAGGCTTCAAGCGCATTGGTGCAGTATGCCCTTGACCCGCGTAACTTCTTAAACGAAACAAATGTGTTTATGTTTGAGGATTTGTCCTATAACAGCTCCGTGCAGAGTGAAACCGGCGTAAGCAGTATTATTGAAGATACGTTTATGGACGGTTCGTCCCATGACTTGTCGTATGACGGAACGGATTTTAATTATCCTTCGGCGCTGATGTATGCAGGACGGGCATCGGGTGTCAGTCCGTATCATCTGGCAACGCGCATTATCCAGGAGCAGGGCAGAAAAGGACAGGGCAACAGCATTTCCGGAACGGTGAGCGGCTATGAGGGGTATTACAATTACTACAATCAGGGTGCTTATAAAACCGCAACGGCAAGTGCGGTGGTCAACGGCTTGAAGTATGCCGCCAAAACCGATGCGGCGACATTAAGACCGTGGAATACCCGTATGAAATCTGTTATCGGCGGTGCGATTTACATAGGAAGCCGTTACATTAACCGTGGACAGAATACGATTTATTATGAAAAATTTGATATGGTAACACCGTATACCCATCAGTATATGACAAATGTCTTAGCACCGAGAAGTGAGTCTTCGACCGCTTCACAGGCATACAGCGATACGACTAAGAAAAATACGGCACTGGTGTTTAAGATTCCGGTTTATAAAAATATGCCGGACAGTGCGTGCGAGCTTCCGACAGGGGAGGGCAGTCCAAACAATGCCTTAACAAGTCTTTCGGTTTCAGGTTATTCGCTGACACCGACGTTTGATATGTTTACAACTGAGTATGGTGTAATTGTGGAAAATGAAATTTCTTCTGTGGATATCGAAGCACAAACAGCAGATTCCGGTGCAAAACTTACAGGAACCGGCAGTCATGCGCTAAAGGTCGGCACGAATGAGATTGAAGTGACGGTTACATCACAAAGCGGCGAAACAAAGACGTATATCATCCGTGTTGTGCGCAAAGAAGCGGCTTCCGGTGATAGTGGAAACAACAGTAACAACGGCGGTACAGATTCCGGAAACAGCGGCGGTGACAGCGGCACGGATAACGGAAACAGTGGCGGCGATTCGGAAAAGGGCGGATATTCGACAGATTTTCTGCTTGAAAACGGCAAGATATCCAGAGTCGGTGTCGGGAGTGCCGCACAGGACGTTTTAAATCACATTTCCTTTACGGGCGGCGCATACGGAAAAGTAACACACAGTGACGGCAGTGCCAATGACGGTATTGTGGGAACTGGAGATGTGCTTACGATTTACGATAAAAACGGCGGTGAAATGGCACGCTACACGTTTGTGATTTACGGTGATGTCAACGGCGACGGAGCGGTGACGAGCATGGATTTACTGTATGTGAAGCGCCATATTTTAGGAACAAAGCTGCTGGAAGAACCGTATCTGACGGCGGCAGATGCAAACCGTGGAAATGACGGCATTACATCAATAGACTTGTTATATATTAAAAGACACATTTTGGATATCCGGTACATTGAACAGTAGGATTCAGACAGTAGTGGGAGTTGCCAAAGAAATGTGATTGAGGTGAAAAATGACGGGAAAATGGAAAAAGGCAGCCGCAGTGCTGCTGGCAGCAGTAATGGCAGTTTTGCTGGTACCGCTGCCAACGTATGCAAAAGAAACAGCAAAGATATCCGTAGGCTCAGGCTCTTGTGATATTGGTGATGAAGTGACGATATCGGTCAGTGTCAGCAGCAGTGTGGACATTTATATGTGTGACATCTGGCTCAGTTATGATTCAGGCGTGCTACAGCCGGTTTCCGGCTACAGCGGTGGGGGCGGCGGCAGTGTGCGCCTGCTCTCTACTGACAGTACCTCATTCAGCGTGCGGTTTAAAGCGGTATCGGCGGGAAGTTCTTCGATTTCTGTAAGCACTTCCAATACGATTATCAGTTCGGCAGATGAGGATTATATGGCAGTCAGTGCCGGTTCGGGTTCAGTAACCGTAAAAGCACCGGTCAGCTATTCAACCGATAATACGCTTGCATCGTTAGATATCAGTCCGGGCGTGTTATCTCCGGCATTTTCACCGAATGTCACATCGTATACGACGACAGTCGGTTCAGACTGTTCACAGCTGGTTGTCAGTGCGGTTGCAAATGATGAAAATGCTTCGGTATCTGTCCGCGGAACGCGCATGGACCCCGGCAGTAATACGACAACGATTACGGTAACGGCACAGGACGGCTCTAAAAAGGTCTATACGATTTCAACAACAAAGGACGATTCTGCGGCGGCGACAACCAAAGCGGACGAACAGGAAACGACCAAAGCCGGAGAGCAGGAAACAACGACTGTCAGTTCGGAAGAACCGACACAGAGTGAGGAACAAATCCGCAGTATACAGGTAGCAGGTGCACAGTATGAACTGGCTGATGACTATACGGCAAATCCGCTTCCGTCCGGTTATGATGAAGTGGATTATGAATATAACGGCATTACCGTTAAAGCCGGAAAAGGCGTGAATACGAAGCTTATTCTGATGTATCTGAAAAATACGGACGGCAAAGGCACATCGGGCTTTTATGTGTATGATTCAGTTGCAAAAACATTTTCATTATATATAGAAGCAAGTGAACCGGATATTACTTATGCGGTGCTTCCGATTACGGATTCCATGGAAAAACCGGATGGATATAAAAAGACGACTTATACGATTGGCGGACAGACGGCAGATGTATTAATGTCTGAGGATGGCAGTTATTGTCTGTTCTATGGTGTCAGTTCGCTGGGCGTTACAGGGTGGTTCCGTTATGACTGCAATGACAATACAATACAGGTATACAGTGTAATGTCCGCTCCAGCGGCAAATCTCACGACACAGACCGAATCACAGGGAGTAAGCGCTGCTTCTGACAGAATGTGGAAAGTAGTGGCACTGGTGCTTTCGGCAGTTGTGGTTCTTTGTATCATTGCGATTGTAATGCTTGCAGTGAAGCTTTCAAAGAGTAAGCGGGCATTTGCAGCGGCGGCAGATGACGGCTATGACAGATATGATGACGATGAATATGATTTTGATTCTTATGAAGAAGATGATGATGAAGATTTATCTGAGGACGTGCTGGCAGATAAAGAAGATGAAATCCAGGAAGACGATGAAGATGAGGTCGTACGTTCGATTTCAGAAGCATTGAAAAAAAATGAGGATGATCTGGAAGTGTTAGACATTCAGGATGTAGATGACGTTGATGATGTGAAACGGACATAACAGAAAAAGGAACAGACTGCTGCAGAAATGCGGTGGTCTGTTCTTTTTTGACATTTTTCGGTATAAAGTGTAATTTACTGAATATATTACTGAAATATATATAATACAAATATTAGATTGCCGCCTGCCAGTGTTCTGCCTGCGCCTGATAATCCTCAGCCTGAGCTAAAAAAGCGGCAGAAAGTTCGGCATTTTTATCCTGTTTGGCTTGTGCGGCAAGTGTGCTGTAACATTTTGAAAGACAGGCAAGCGGCGCGTCGCCGGACGAGTGGATGTCGATAATGCTCGGTGTTTCGGAAGCTGCGTTTAAATACCAAAGAACAGCTTCTTCATAATCCTTTAATCCGTAAAAATAGTGTCCGAGTTCCATGCAGATTTCCGCACACGGATTCTGTGCCATATCCTTTAAGCAGATTTTAAAGAATTCATTGTATGCGTTTGTCAGGCGGTAAATGCGCGCCAGCACGCAGGCAATGTTTTTGCGGCAGTCTTCGGGACGGTCTTCCTTTGCAAGCACATTTTCAAAAATTTCACGGACACTTAAAAAGTCTTCATCTGTTCCCGAAATAAAAAGTTCCTTGCAGAACATAATCACGACATAATTTTCAAGGCGCACACCGCGGCGGACAGCATCGGCAAACACGCCGAAATCCCGTTTGGTATGGCTTTGTTCAGGCAGATGTAAAATCTTAATATCACTGTCAAATACAACCGGTTCTAATCGTACGGTTTCGTGAATCGGAGAAATCCATTCAAACGTACGCAGGCGCTTAAACAGCTTCGGGCGGTATTCTTCTTCAAAATTATAAACGGTGTTGTGCGATTTGCTGTTGACGTAAATCATCTGTACAATGTCAATTTCCGGAACAAGCACCTGTTTTAAATTTAAAAACTGGCGGCGGTTTTCCTCGTCTAAGACCTCGTCCGCATCGGCAGAAAAAATGTAGTCGCAGTTTGCTTTTGAAAAGGCAAAATTTCTTGCGGCGGCAAAATCGTTGTCCCATGGATAATCATAAATCAAATCCGTATATCCGGCGGCGATTTCTTTGGTGCGGTCGGTTGAACCGGTATCTACGATAACAATTTCATCGCAGACCGGACGGTACGAATCCAGACAGCGTTTTAATAACTTTTCTTCATTTTTAACAATCATGCAAAGACTGATTGAAATCATAACGTACTCCTATCTGCCAAACGGCGTATATTCCAAATCTTTTATTACTGTAAGTATGACATTTTTGTGGGAAGACTGTCAACGGGAAGTTTCACAATGGGGAAAAGTATGGTATACTGTTTTTAGTTTAGAATAAGTGGAAAGTGAGGCACAAAAGTATGAAAAAAAGAAAGGCAGCAGTGCTGGCGGCAGCTGCGTTTGCAATGACGGCGGCATTTTTTTTAAACGGCATCCAGAGGGCAGAAGCGGCAGACAATGTTGTAGTGATGTTAGATCCCGGACATGACAGTACACATACAGGGGCGGCAGCATATGGTTTAAAAGAGCAGCAATTAAATTTAAAAATCGGACTGGCGTGCCGTACAGAGCTTGAAAAATACGATGGCATAACCGTTTATATGACACATGATACCATTGCGTGTCCGTTTGAAGGCAGTACAACCAAACAGGACTTAATACAGCGGACAGAATATGCAGGAGAAGTCGGAGCGGACCTTTTTGTAAGTCTGCATAATAATTCGGGCGATGACAGCGGATATGAAATTTATTATCCCAATAATCACTATGTATCAGAATTTAATGATATAGGATATGCGGTATCTGAGCATATTGCGGGTTACCTGAGTGAAATGGGCATATACCGGAATGGATTGTATACAAGAGATAGTGATGGCGAGGAAGATGATGATACCAACTGGTATCCGGATGGAAGCTGCGCGGATTATTACAGTGTCATCAGAAATTCCAAGTACAACGGTGTACCGGGAATTATTGTAGAACATGCTTATCTTTCAGATGCAGGGGATACACATGTATTTTTGTCCAATGACAACATGCTGGTACGTATGGGACAGGCAGATGCCAGCGGAATTGCAGATTATTTCGGACTGCATAAGAAAAATGGTCTATGTACGGATAAATACGGTGACTGGCATTATTACGAAGACGGTGAAGTATCGGATTACACGGGAATGGCGTTAAATGAATATGGCTGGTGGTATGTTACAGACGGTGAAATAGATGATTCTTATACAGGTATTGCAGAAAATGAGTATGGCCGCTGGTATATGCAGGACGGTGTTGTAAACATGGATTATACCGGAATGCTTTGTGACGGAGCAGAATGGTACTATGTTCAGGGCGGTTATGTAAATGATGCCTATACGGGAATGGCATGTAACGAGTATGGCTGGTGGTACTTTGAAGACGGAAAGTTAAACTGGAATTACACGGGAATGGCGTTGAATGAATACGGCTGGTGGTATTTTGAGAATGGCGTATTAAACTGGGATTATACCGGAATGGTATGTAACGAATATGGCTGGTGGTACTATCAGAATGGCAACTTGAATCGTGAATATACGGGAATGGCGTTGAATGAATACGGCTGGTGGTATTTTGAAAATGGATTTTTAAACCTGAATTATACGGGAATGGCGTTGAATGAATACGGCTGGTGGTATTTTGAAAATGGCAATTTAAATGATGCCTATACGGGAATGGCGTTAAATGAATATGGCTGGTGGTACTTTGAAAACGGTCAACTGAATCGTGAATATACGGGAATGGCGCACAATGAATACGGCTGGTGGTATTTTGAAAATGGTCTGTTAAATGAGGAATATACCGGTATTGGCGCAAACAGTTACGGTGAATGGTATTATCAGCAGGGCAGAATCGGATATGACTTTAGCGGAAAAGTGAAATTTGATGATACAGAATATACCATTACAGAAGGTTATGTCGTAGAAAAAAGGATTGTAAATGAAACAGAAGCAGATACAGCAGATACAGTACATACAGCAGGAACGCTTCCAGCAGGCGAAGAAAGCAGTACTCTCGGCAAATAGGCATAATAAAGGGATTGGAACACTTTCCGAAAAGACGGTACATAGTGTACTGAAAAAATTTTTTGAGCCGGAAGAAGACAACCATGAAGTTGCGCTTGAGGGTTATTTTGCGGATATTTACAATGAAAACGGGGTTATTGAAATCCAGACAAGAAGCTTTGAGCGGCTTCGTGAAAAGCTGGCAGTCTTTTTGAACCACTATCCGGTAACAATTGTCTATCCGATGCCCTGCAACAAATGGGTGTTCTGGGTTGATGAACAAACAGGGGAGGTGAGTGAACCAAGAAAATCACCGCGCCACTACACGGTCTACGATGCTTTTACGGAGCTGTATAAAATCAAACAGTATCTGCATCACCCACAGCTGACGGTCAAACTGGTACTGATGGATATGCAGGAGTATAAGACGTTACAGCAGCGGATTCGTACCAAAAAAGGAATCCGCAGGCACGGCGAAAAAAAGGACAGAATCCCGATAGGCATACGGGAGATAGTGACAATTGAGCAGCTTGAAGACTATATGCAGTTTGTGCCGTATGAACTGGATGGCACGTTTACTTCGGCAGATTTTGCAAAAGCTGCCCATATTCCGGTGGATACGGCAAGGATAACGCTTAATATTTTAAAGGATACGCAGACGGTTACAAGAGTAGGAAAGCAGGGCAGGTCGTATCTTTACGAGGTGAAGGAAAACAATAGATGTATGTAATAAAGGACAACGTAATTAAACTTTCAGTCCGCGGACTGGTTGAATTTATCTGCCGCAGCGGTGATATTGATAACAGAACCGGCGGATTTTCAGATGTGCGTCTGATGCAGGAGGGTACGCGCATGCACAAAAAAATACAAAAAAGCATGGGCGCATCTTACAGGGCGGAAGTTCCGTTAAAAATTGAACTGCCGGAAACGGTGGAGGATATTGATTACATCATACGTCTGGAGGGCAGGGCGGACGGTATTATCAGTGATTTCCACGAAGAAGCGGACGGCAGTAAGACACCGGTTGGAAAGGTTATTATTGATGAGATTAAAACCATGCAGTCCGATGTGGAAAAGTTAGAACAGCCGGTGTCGGTACATGAAGCGCAGGCAAAGGTGTACGGCTATATTTATATGGTACAGAACCATCTTTCCGGTATCGGCGTACAGATGACCTATGCCAATCCTGAAACAGAAAAAATAAAGCGTTTTACAAAAGAATATTCAAAAGAAGAACTGACAGAATGGTTTGAAACGCTGATCAACAGCTTTAAACGGTGGTCAGATTTTGTCTTTTGCGAACGTGAAAAAAGGACGGCATCGATTAAGAAGCTGTCCTTTCCGTTTGAATACCGCAAAGGACAGAAAAAACTGGTAACAGGTGTTTATCACTGCATCGGGGAAGCAAGAAATCTTTTTATTCAGGCATCAACCGGTGTTGGAAAAACCATTTCCACTATTTATCCGGCAGTCTGTGCCATGGGACAGAGTAAGGCAGACAAAATCTTTTATCTGACCTCTAAGACGATTACAAGAACCGTTGCCGAAGAAACCTTTTCAATTCTGCGCAGGCAGGGGCTTTCTATGCGTACGGTGACACTGACGGCAAAAGATAAAATCTGCATTCTGGAGGAAAGAAACTGCAATCCTGTTAAATGCGAGAGGGCAGCAGGACATTTTGACAGGATTAACGATGCGGTCTATGACATGATCACACATGAAATGGTAATTGACCGTGAAAAAGTGATGGAATATGCAAAGAAACATTGTGTCTGTCCGTTTGAGATGTCGCTGGATATTTCATACTGGTGTGACGGCATTATCTGTGATTATAATTATGTTTTTGACCCAAATGTGGCACTCAAGCGCTACTTTGGCGAAGGAAACAGGGGCGAGTATATTTTTCTGGTGGACGAAGCACACAATCTGGTTGACAGGGCAAGGCAGATGTACAGTGCTATTCTTGTAAAAGAGGATTTTCTGACAATAAAAAAATATGTAAAAGATACAGACAGGGCATTGTATAACAGCCTTGAAAAGTGCAATGCCGGATTGTTGGAATATAAAAGAAAATGTGATACAATAGATGTGATTGATTATCTGGGAACTTTTCCTGCGGCACTGGAACGGTGTTATGTAAGATTACAGCATTTTCTGGAACATCATAAAAATCATCCGCAGCAGGAGGAAATTTTGCAGTTTTTCTTTACACTGCGGCATTTTCTGAATATGTATGACTGCATGGATGAAAAATATCTGATTTATACAAAGCATGATGAGAACAATCATTTTTATATGAAATTGTTCTGTGTAGACCCGTCAACGAATCTGTCGGAAAGACTGGCACAGGGAAGAAGTGCCGTGTTTTTTTCGGCGACGCTGCTTCCGGTCAATTATTTTAAAGAAATGCTGACTGCAGATACACAGGATTATGCAGTGTATGCACAGTCTTCGTTTGACAGTAAAAAGCGCAGAATTGTTATCGGAAAAGATGTCAGCAGCAGATATACAAGAAGAAATGCAGGGGAATACCGGAAAGTATGCCGCTACATTGCCGAAACGGTACAGGTGCATCCGGGACGGTATCTCGTATTTTTTCCATCATATGGATATTTGCAGCAGGTAAAAGAAAACTATGAACAGATGTATAAACCGGATGAAATCATCATGGGCGCAGAGGGCGGTACACCAAAGCTTACAGCAGAACAGAATCTAATTGTGCAGCTTCCGTCGATGAAAGAACAGGAAAAAGAAAATTTTCTGTCTTTATTTGAAAATGTGCAGGGAAGCGGAAGCCTTTTAGGATTTTGTGTAATGGGCGGCATATTTTCAGAAGGGATTGACTTAAAAAGAGAAAGTCTTATCGGAACGATTATTGTCGGTACGGGAATTCCGATGATATCAAAGGAAAGAAATCTGTTGCGGGATTACTTTGACGGATGTGGAAAGGATGGTTATGCGTATGCCTATATCTATCCCGGCATGAATAAGGTATTACAGTCGGCAGGGCGCGTTATCCGCACGGAGGAAGACTGTGGAGTGATTATTTTACTCGATGACAGATTCTTGACACCCGGATATGAAAAGCTGTATCCGAGGGAGTGGAATGAGGTTTATCCGGTAACAAAGCACAATTTTAAAAATATATTAGCAGATTTTTGGAAAAATTTAGTGCAATAAAGT
>ERZ1027038.517-NODE-517-length-15867-cov-4.124209_pt1 | contig 15867 bp, 16 predicted proteins | sample MGYA00519439_ERZ1027038 | MGnify/ENA primary metagenome ERZ1027038 (study PRJEB26926, sample SAMN06164807) | human gut metagenome | biome: ENVO:00009003; feature: ENVO:2100002; material: ENVO:00002003 | host: Homo sapiens | place: USA | collected 2012 ... | reverse complement strand
AAATTTCGAAGGTTTACTGGAGGTAAATCGAGAAATTTGCATGCCGCAGATGGCGGAAAAGACATCGCCAGCCGCGCCGCCGAATTGTGCGGTGGTGCCTTAGCTCCCAACGAACATTATTGGAGGGGAAACATGTATATCAGCAATATCGACCATCAAAAGGTGCAGACACTGACGGCACTTGTGAACGTCATGCCGGGGCAGATTGTCTCCCGTACGCTTGCGCAGAACAAGGCGGTCAGCATCACCCTGTTCGCGTTCGACAAGGGCACCGAAATCAGCACCCACGAATCCACCGGTGACGCCATGGTGCAGGTGCTGGAGGGCACAGGCTGCTTCACCGTGGATGGCAAGGAATACCTTGTGCATCCGGGTGAAGTGCTGGTGATGCCCGCGAACGTGCCGCACGCCGTGGCCGCGCCCGAAGCGTTCAAATGGGTGCTGACAGTCGTTTTCCCGGAAGGATTCAAGAAGTAATGGCGGATTTGCAGACACTTCGCCGGATGCTGCTGGGCAGTGTCATCGGCTTGGCGCGCACCTGCACGACTCGTCCGCCGACGGAGACGACGCCCGGTCTGATTCTCGCTGGATTGCACCTCTCGGATGATGCTGTTTCCGCGACGCCGGAGCAGCTGATTGCCCTCAACGAGCGCATCCAGCAAAACAAGTTTGAGGTCAGCCCAAACTGCGCGACGTGCGCAAGCCCCTGCGGGAAGAACGCAGATTACGACCTGCGCCGCTTGGACGACGCGCCGGAGGATGTGCGGCAGGCGAAAATGCGTTTGATTGCATTGCTGCAGGTCTGCGGGCATCGCGGCAAGATGGCGGACTGCGTGATGGACGCGGTGTTCGCCCTTGCGGAGGACTGGGACGCGGCAGACTTCAAGGTGTATGAGGAACAATTAACGCAATTACTGGCGGAATGAGGGCACACCCATCTGATACGCAGCAGACAGTCATTTGCTCCTGTCTGCCGCGTTTTTTTCGTGTCCTTTCTCCAAAAACTATGACAATTTGATTGCAATTTGACTTGATTTTTTTCACAATTCAGGGTACAATAAACAAGCAGCCGTTCGCGGCAAATTATACTGAGGTGAACCATCATGGGAAAACGCATTCTGCTGGTGGACGATGAGCCGCTTATTTTGAAAGGCTTGAAATATACGCTTGAGCAGGACGGCTACGAAACCGATACCGCCGTGGATGGTCAGGAAGCGCTGGACAAATTCTTTTCCGGGGTGTATGATCTTGTGCTGCTGGACGTGATGCTGCCGAAGGTGGACGGACTCAGCGTCTGTCAGCGCATCCGCGAAACATCCAGTGTGCCGATTATCATGCTGACCGCCAAGGGCGAGGATATGGACAAAATCCTCGGCCTGGAATACGGCGCGGACGACTACATGACCAAGCCGTTCAACATTCTGGAGGTGCGCGCGCGGATTCGCACCGTGCTGCGCCGCGCCGGGGGACACGTCGTGCAGGAGCAGAAAATCATCCGCGTGCATGATATGGAGGTCAACCTCGTCAAGCGCACCGTCACCCTCGGCGGAGAGGAAGTGCGCCTGACCGCGAAGGAATTTGATCTCCTGCAAATGTTCATCACCAACCGCGGCCGCCCGTTCTCCCGCAAGGAGATGCTGGAAGCCGTGTGGAAATACGACGATTATACCGGCGACGCGCGCACGGTGGACGTGCACATCCGCCGCCTGCGCGAGAAGATTGAGCGCAACCCCGATGAACCGGAGTTTATCTTCACGAAATGGAAGGTGGGCTACTATTTTACCGACAAGGACTAAGCCGCTTGCGGCGCTCGTGCGCGGCGCAATGTCGCTGCGCTGGAAGCTGATGCTCACGTTTCTGGTGGTCATCGGCGCTTCCTTCGCCATCATGGCATCTATCCTGACCGGTATGGTCAGCAGCACCTTATATCAGCAGCGCACCCGTCAGGCCACCCGCTCTCTGGAGCAGCTGGCTTCGTCGGCTGCGCCTTTTTTGGCGTCGGCGCAGATGGACGGCCTGTCCGAACTCCTGACCGCGCAGGCAGGTGAACTCGGCGGGCGGCTGCTGGCGGTGGATATGGACGGCAAGGTGCAGGCGGATACCTTCGGCGCAAGGAGCGGGCAGCGGCTCAGTATCCCGGAGACGGTCGCCGTCCTCCTGCACGGGGAGAAATCCGCGTTCGGCATTCACCGCGTCGATTCGGAATCGGGTGTGTCGTATGTGGCGGTCGCGTCTGCCGTGATGGAGGTCAGCGGCAAGACGCTGGGCGCACTCGTGCTGTCCCTGCCGGTGGATGAATTGCAAACCGCGCTGGAAACGGTTAAAAGGCAGCTGATGACAGTGTTCCTGATTATCGCGGGTGCGGCGATGGCGGCGGCGCTGATGCTGTCGGGAATGCTCACCCGCCCGGTCAAGGCGCTGACGCAGACGATTCGCCGCATGGGCAAGGGCGACCTGTCCGCACGCGTGAACGTCCGCACATCCGGCGAATTGCGGGAATTGGCGGAAAGCTACAACGCGATGGCGGAGCAGATTGAGCACCTCGACAAGAGCCGCAGTCAGTTCGTCGCCAACGCCTCGCATGAACTGAAAACCCCTTTGGCGACGATGAAGCTGCTGCTGGAAAACATGCTCTATCAGCCGGATATGCCGCAGGAGCTGCGCACGGAGTTCATGCAGGACATCAACCACGAAATCGACCGCTTGAGCGGCATCATCACGGACCTGCTGACGCTGACGCAGATGGACAGCCACTCGTCCCCCCTGCGCGTGACAAAAGTAGATTTGTCCGCACTGACGGAGGAAACCGTGCATACACTGCAAATCGCCGCCGAGCAGAAGAAACAGACGCTTACTGCAGACATTGCGCCCGGCATCACCCTCGACGGCGATTCAGGCAAGCTGATGCAGATCTTCTACAACCTGACGGACAATGCCATCAAGTACACGCCGGAAAACGGGCATATTGCCGTGCGGCTTGCGCAAAGCGGCGCAAACGTGCTGTTCACCGTGACAGACGATGGCATCGGCATCCCGGAGGAAGACCAGAAGCACATTTTCGAGCGCTTCTACCGCGTCGATAAGGCGCGTTCCCGCGCGACGGGCGGAACGGGGCTGGGGCTGTCCATCGTCCGGCAGTTAGCGGCGATGCATGGCGGCACGGTCAGCGTATCGTCCCAGCCGGGTCAGGGCGCGACGTTCACCGTTACCCTGCCGATGGATGCAAAGCGAGGTGAAAAGGCATGAAGCGGCTTCGGATGACTTTGCTTCTGCTCATGCTGCTGATGACGCTGACGGCCTGTGCACCATCCGGCAATTCGATGGAAACGCTCTCCGTGACCGCCGCGCCGCAGGAGGACGAAATCCCCCGCGCGGATGGCGACGATGCGGCGGCGACAGACACATCAGCCTTCATCTGGTACCGCTACGGTGATGAACCGATGCTGGCGGCGGAGCGGCGGACGGTTTCGCGATTGCCGAATGAGCCGTATGAGACGGCGCTGCTGCGGCTGCTGCTGGACGGACCGAGCCTGAATGCGCCCGCGCTGCGCGGATTATTCCCGGCGGGTACGCGCGTGATTTCAACCTCCCGGCAGGGCGAAATGCTCTTCGTCACCCTGTCGTATCAGCTGATGAACGGCTATTCGGACGAGCCGAGCAACTGGCGTTCGGACACGGCGTGGGCGCAGGAAGTGCCGCTCCGCCGGAGGCTGGCGATGCAGGCGATTGCCGCGACGGTGACGGAAAACACGACTGCCCAGCAGGTCGTTATTCTCTTGGAGCAGCGCGGCGAAACGACGGATTCCCTGCGGCTGCGGCAAAAATACTATACGCTGAACGCGGCGGACGATGCGCTCGCCGATCCGCTTCGGCGGGATGAATTGCTGCTGCTGACCGCTTCCGGCACGATGCGGACAATCCTGACCTGCATCCAGCAGCGCGATATCCGCCGCCTCTACCGCTATCTTGCGCAAAGCGACCCGGATACCGGCGAAGCGCGCATGGAATATGAAGCGTTCGCATCCAAATGGACGGAATATCCCGCGCTGACCGCGTTCGACTTCTCCGGCGGCAGCGCCTCCGGCACGCGGGCGGTGTTCACTGTCAGCGGAACGAGATTAACGGACGGCGTATCGCAGAAGTTTACGGGGCGAAGCGTCCACCTGATGAAAACGGGCGGGCTGTGGTGCATCAGCATGAGCCAGCTTACCGCAATTGTGGAGGGAACGCCATGAAAAAAAGCAAGTTTCGCTTGATGGCGCTGATGATGGCGCTGCTGCTGACACTTACTTCTTGCAGCCGCGAAAGCAGCTTGGCGCCCGCCGAGACGCTGCCGCCGCCATCTGCCCCCTACGCCGCGCCGACGGATGATACCGGCTTGGATTATGAGCGCGACGTCGCCCTTTACCTCCCCGCGAAAAACGGGCAGACGATGCTCTGCTTCTGGCGCACGGCGGCGCTGCGCTACCACCAGATGCCCGCTGAAGCGGTGTTGCAGCTGCTCTTGCAGGAGGAGGGCGACGGGAGCGCCGTGCCGCTGAAGGACTACGGCAGCGTGTCGCTCGCCCAGGGGAGCGCCGTCACAACTGCCGGACGCGTCTGCACGGTCAATTTGTCCTCCGCCGCGCTGCAAATGGGCATCCACGAGCTGTACACGGTGTGTCTGTCTATCGCAACCACGCTCTGCGCGCTGCCGGATGTGCGGTTCGTCAATATCCTCGTCGCAGGCAATCCGGTCGCGATGGATGTGCAGAATCTGCTGCCCCTGGGGGCGCTTTCCTCCGCGGAAGGGGAGAATCTCGTCACCCGCTGGGAACAGCTCGTCGCGCAGCGCACGGGCGCAGGCGGCATTGCAGCGCAGACCCCGCTGAGCAGCGCAGCCGTGCTGTATTTTCCCCTGAAAAGCGGCAGCGGCATCACCTGTGAAGTCAGGCAGCTTTCCTTCGATGGTCAGAACGCCCAGCAGCTGGTTTATGGTCTGCTGGATGCGCTCTCCGCCGGGGCGAATGATGCCGCGAACATCCCGGATATGCCCGACCTGCGCACGATGCTCCTGATGGCGCCGGAAGTCACGACGCTCTCCAGCGGCCGCCAGTCCGCCGCCATTAACCTTGTCCCCGATGCGCTTCAGAGAATTTCCAGCGCGGGTATCGACCCGGTGTGCTTCTTCGCTGCCCTGACGATGACACTTACGTCCTACATTCCCTCGCTGGAGCAAGTTGTCTACCGCATCGGTGATTCCGCGCTGACCAGCCTGTATTCCACCATCCACGGTACGATTGTCCTGCCCGGCGGCATGATGACGCGCGCGAATTTCGGCGGCTTGCTGACTGACGAAGCAGTCTGCTATCTCTCGAACGGCGAAAAGCTGCGTCAAGGAAGGCTGAATCTCCCGGCATCAGAGGCCTGCTCGCCGCGCGCACTGCTGACGGCTGTGCTGGCGACGGAGGGCTTCCCGGCGGGGCTGACGGAAGATGATGTGTTAGGCGTCGCGATTGTGGATGATACGGTACTGGTGAATTTCTCGGCGCATATGGCGGATGCGATTCGCACAAGCAGGCTGAATCAGCGCATGATGGCGTATCAGCTGACGGGCGCGCTGGTGCAGCGGTATCCGGTACGGCGGGTGCGGTTCTTCTTTGATGGAGAAGCGAAGAATGCGCTGGATGGCGATGTAATGTGGGCGGGGGAGTTTTTGATGGATTATGTATTGTGTGAGTAACCTGTGGATAAATGCGCGGAAGGAGCAGGGGAGATTTCATCCCTCTTCATCTGCCTCCTGCAATCACGCAAAGTTCACGAAATTCCACTGAATGTTCAAAAATCGTTCATGACAAAGACAAAAAAGGCGGATATAATAAAAGCATAGCCAGTTGGAAAGACTGACTGGACGCCGGAAATGCGAACGGCGGCATGAAATTCGATTTTTGAACCTGAAGGAGGTACAGCAGTTATGAAATTCCGGAAAATGATGGGCTGTATTGCACTGGGCTTGACCTGCGCGATGATTGGCGCGGGCGCGACGATGGCGGCGCAGAACACGTCGGCGGCGGCAGAAGCCGTCACGGCGGCGAACTCGACAACGACGGTTGTTACCAGCCCGTTCACCGCGGCGGTGCAGCAGGTGCGTAACAGCGTGGTCGGCGTGAGCAACTATCAGACCGTGCGCTATGGCAGCTATGGCAACAACTTCTATTTTGGCTATGGCTTCGGCTATGGCAACGGCCGCAACAATGATCAGCAGATTGAGGAGCGCGAGGAGCTGGCGGCTACCGGCTCTGGCGTGGTTATCGGTCAGGGCTTCGTGCTGACGAATTACCACGTTGTGGAGGACGCGAGCAGCCTGCGTGTGACCGTGACGGACGACAGCGGCAACACCGACGAGTACGCCGCGACGCTTGTTGCGTATGACGAATCGCTGGATATCGCCATTGTGTACGCGACGGGCCTTGACCTGCCGGCGGTCACGCTGGGCGACAGCGACACCCTGCAGGTCGGCGACTGGGCAATCAACATCGGCAACCCGCTGGGCTTCACCAAGACCACGACGGTCGGCGTCGTCAGCGCTCTGAACCGCGCGATTGAGTCCGAATCCTACGACAAGTATGGCCGCAAGTCTACCATCACCAACGCCATGATTCAGGTGGACGCCGCGATTAACTCCGGCAACTCCGGCGGCGGCATGTTCAATGTGAATGGCGAACTGATGGGCATCCCGACGCTGAAGTACACCGGCTCGTACTACTCCGGCAGCACCGTTGAGGGCATTGGCATGTGCATCCCGATTAACTCCGCCAAGCCCCTGATTAACAAGGTGCTTTCCGGCGAAATCACCTTCACCGCGCCCGAAGCGCTGGACAACAGCGACGACAACAAGGCGGATAGCAACACCGACAGCACGCTTGTCGGCAAGCCCCGCATGGGCATCACCATGAGCAACCTCGCCAACAGCCGCGCACTGCAGAACGGTCAGATTCCGAAGGGCGTTTACGTTGTGAACGTGGAAGAGAACAGCCCGGCGGAAAAGGCAGGAATGCAGGTTGGCGACATCATTGTGGATGTGAACGACAACGTGATTACCTCGACCACCGAGCTGGCGGCGCAGGTTGCGGACTGCAAGGCGGGCGACGTGCTGAAGATTAAGGTCTACCGCGTGCCGGGCATCACTGATCTGACCGGCAGCGACGACATACCCGATGGCGAGTACATCGACCTCGAAGTGACGCTGGAAGTCATTGATAATGTGAAGCAATAACAACGGGACAATCGAAAACCGGGACGGAACACGATGAATGTTCCGCCCCGGTTTTGTTGTGGGGGAAAAAGACAGGCAGTCTGGTCGCGCCCCTTTGACGCGGCAATGTGCAAATGCGTGGTAAATTTTCCCACTGCACTCATTCACCCAGGTGCTTCCTCATATTCATCAGCGCGTGCTTCTCCAACCGCGACACCTGCGCCTGACTAATCCCAATCTCCCCGGCGACTTCCATCTGCGTCCGCCCCTCAAAGAAGCGCATCCGCAGGATCTTCTTCTCCCGCTCGTTGAGATGTCCCATTGCGTCCGAAATCGCAATGTCCTGCACCCAGTCCTCGTCCCGCACGCGCTCGTCCTTCACCTGATCAACGATGCACAGCGCGTCACTGCCGTCGCTGCAAACCGGCTAGAACAGGCGTACCGGGTCTTGAATCGCCTCCAGCGCCAGAACGACGTCCATGCGGTCGATGTGCATGTCGGCGGCAATTTCCTCGACGGTGGGCTCGCGGGAAAGCTCCGTTTGCAGGCGGTCACGCGCACGAAGGGCTTTGTACGCCGTGTCGCGCATGGAGCGGCTGACGCGGATGGCGTTGTTGTCGCGCAGATAGCGGCGGATTTCGCCGATGACCATCGGCACGGCGTAGGTCGAAAAGCGGACGTTCTGCGACACGTCGAAGTTGTCCAGCGCCTTCATCAGTCCGATGCACCCGACTTGAAAGAGGTCATCAACGTTTTCGCCGCGCCCGGAAAAGCGCTGGATGACGGACAGCACCAGCCGCAGATTCCCCTGTATGAACTCGTCGCGCGCCGCCTTGTCGCCGCTATGTACCAGCGGGTAGAGCTCCTGCATCCGCTGCGGCGTGAGAACGGGCAGCTTGCTGGTGTCCAGCCCGCATAAATCGACCTTGCCCCATGCCATGTTCTGCGTCCTCCTTGCATGTGAAGTATCCACAGTATGGCAATTTGCGGCGGTGGCTAATCACTTAGGCGAAAGTAGTGTTTTTTCGGCGATGCACGCTAAAATCAGGCATATCCCTCTTCTCTCACCAGCTCCCCATGCAGCCGATGCAGAATCCGCTTTTCGAGGCGGCTGATGTAACTCTGCGAAATGCCGAGGATGTCCGCCACTTCCTTCTGCGTCATTTCGGGATGACCGTGCAGACCGAAGCGCAAATCCATAATTTGCTGTTCGCGCGGGGAAAGGTGCGAAAGGGCAGCGAAAAGCATCTGCCGCTCGGCACTTTCCTCAATGCCGCGTGATACCGTGTCCGGGTCAGTGCCAAGCACATCGGAGAGCAGCAGCTCGTTGCCGTCCCAGTCGGTTTTCAACGGCTCATCCAGCGAAACCTCCATGCGCGTGCGGCTGTGGCGGCGCAGGAACATCAGCACTTCGTTCTCGATGCAGCGGCTGGCGTAGGTGGCGAGCTTGATTTTCTTCGACGGGTCGAAAGTGTTGACGGCTTTAATCAGCCCAATCGTGCCGATGGAAATGAGATCCTCCAGCATGATGCCGGTGTTGTCGAACTTCCGGGCGATAAAGACAACGAGGCGGAGATTGTGTTCAATCAGCGTCGTGCGGACGGCAGCGCCGTCGGTGTCGAGCCGGGCAAGGAGCGACTGCTCCTCTGCCGGTGTCAGCGGGGCAGGCAGGGGTTCAGGGCCGCCGATGTAGTAAATCTCGCGCGGCGCAAGGCTGCTCAGCAGGGCGGAAAGCTGCGCGGACGCGGCGGAAACGACAGAACACAAGGTGGACATATTGAATTCCTCCTATTTGCATAGAATTGCGGACACCATGCTTTCCGGCATCACCGGCTGATGCACTCCGCCGCCCGACAGCGCGCAGCCAATCAGCCCGCGAAGCGCCGTCTCTTTCCAGCCTGAAAGCAGGAAAATGCCATCTGGACGGAGAACTATCATCAGCGTGATGCCCGATGCGGTTCGGGCACGGAGCAGGCGCATTCCGGGCAGCAGCGTGCTGCCCTCCGGCAAGTGCGTCAGGCGGCGGAAGGTATTTCGCGGCAGGATGAGCACCGGGTCGCCGGAGAGCGGGTCGCAGAGCAGGTTGCCGGAATCAACGAGCGCAGTCACGGCGGATTCGCAGTCGCCGCAGCGGATGCGGACGCGCACGAAGCGGCGTTTGCCGTGCTCCAAGCGCGTCAGGCGGCGCAGCAGGAGCAGCAGCGTGCACGTCAGCGCCGTTTGGACAGCACCCGGCAGCGGCAGCAGCGCCGATAGTCCAGCGCAGCCCCATTGCATCATCAGCATTGTCAGGCAGAAGGGCAGCGTCCGCCGCGCGGGAAATCGCCCGATGAGCGCGAGCAGCCCCGTCAGCGGCAGAACCATCACCACCTGCAGCAGTGGCGGAACGGAGAGCGACAGCAGGGTGAATCCGGCGTAGAGAATGGCGAAAAGCAGCCTTCGACCACGGCTTGCGCGCGGCAGACCGAGCGCGGCGGACAGCGCCGACATCAGGCAAATGCCGCACAATCCCTGCTCCAAGAGGAACAAAAACCCGCTTGCGCGCAATCGGCATCGTCTCCTTTCGCCTTTGAGTATAGCGATTGGGGACGAGCAGAATCGTCGAATGGGCGCGCAGAAAATGTCCGAGACGGAAAAATGAAGGAAATGAGAGAAGCATGAAAACAAGGATGCTGACCATCCGCGGCATTGCGGTGCAAATCACCGAGCGGGAGAATTGCCGGCGCTTCATCCTGCGCAGCCGCCCGGACTGCCCGTATGCGATGCTGTCTGTGCCGAAGCGGTCGCGGGAAGCGTACATCCGCCGCTTTCTGGAAAATCAGCAGGAGTGGCTGCAAGCGCATGTCGGTGCGGTGAAAAATCCGCCGACGTTCGCGCCGGGTGAGGTGCATCGGCTGATGGGCGCGTGGGTGACGCTGGGGAAAGATGTGCCGTCAGGCGCGGCGTTTGCGAAACTGCGCAATGAGCGGCTGATTCGCGAAATTGAGCGCGATATTGCAAAGTGGGCGAGCACCCTGCATGTGCGCATCACGCACGTTACCCTGCGGGAAATGACGAGCCGATGGGGCAGCTGCCGAAAGCAGACGCAACGCCTGACGTTCAACACGCGCCTTGGCGGTGCCGACGAAAGTATGATTGAATACGTCGTGGTGCACGAACTGTGCCACCTGATTTATGCTGACCACTCGGCGCGGTTCTGGGCGCTGGTGGCAAGCTGTCTGCCGGACTGCAAGCAGCGGCAAATCGCGCTGAACCGCATGGACATGACCCCGAAAGTGCCCTAATCACCGTATTACACACCGAAATCCGGGAAATCATATGCTGAAAGCAGCCGGAATACCGGCTTCTATGAAAAAATCAAAAGGCGGCGGCAGAAAAATGCCGCTTTTGCCTTGACATCCCGGACGGAGTGTGACATCATGAAACGTGGCGACGTATACCAGGCGAACCTTGACCCGGTGATAGGGTCGGAGCAGGGGGGCATCCGCCCGGTCGTCATCATTCAGAATGACCGCGGCAACCGATATTCCCCGACCGTCATCGTCGTGGCGGTTACGACGCGCAGAAAAAAGCCGCAGCTTCCCGTGCATGTGCTGCTGACGCGGGAGGAAAGCGGCTTGAAGGAGGATTCCATCGTCCTGACCGAGCAGGTTCGGACGCTGGAGAAAACACGCCTGACTCGCTATCTGGGCACAGTGACGGCGCAGGCTATGAAACGCATCGACCGCGCACTGGGCATGAGCATCGGCAGCACATGATACGAATTCTCATCTAAACCATGTCATTCGCACAGCATCTTTTCCGCCCCGGCTTTGCTTCGTTCCGCTCGTGCGTACCTCCAGTACGCCTTGCTTCACTCAGCTTTGCCGGAACGAAAAATCTGCTATGCTCGATGCCATGATTTAGAATCGAATTAGTATGAGTACGCAAACAACAAAGGAGCAGAAATCACCATGAACAAGCAATGGAATTGGAAAACGGTTCTTCAGCACGAGCAGGCCATCGTGTGGACGCAGATTGTGCTGGGCTGCATCATCGGCGGCGCGGCGTATCCGCTGTTTCTCACGCCCTGCAACATCGCGCCCGGCGGCTTGACCGGCGTCGGCATGATTTTGAACTACCTCTTCCAGTTCCCCATCGGCACAACTGCGCTGGTGCTGAATATCCCGCTGTTTATCATGGGCTATCGCAGCATGGGGCATGTGTTCGTTATCCGCTCGCTGGTGGCGACGGTGCTGTTTTCCCTGGCGATTGATATTCTGCAGCTGCAGCCGCTGACGAGCGATCCGATGCTTGGCGCGATTTTCGGCGGTGCGCTGATGGGCGTCGGCTTGGGACTGATTCTCCGTGGCGGCGCGACGACCGGCGGCACGGATATGCTGGCGAAAATGGTGCATCAAAAGCTGCCTTTCATTTCGACCGGTATGTTTCTGATGATAATCGACTGCGTTGTGGTGATTTTTGCCGCCGTCTGCATCGGCACGACCGAAGCGCTGTTTGCGCTGGTATGTATTTTCATCAACGGCAAAGTGATAGACATGGTGATGCTGGGCTTGTCGAGGAACAAGGCGTGCTTTGTGATGAGTGACAAGTGGGCGGAAATTTCGCATCAGGTGCTGCACGACATGGACAGAGGGGCTACGCAGCTGTCGGCGCGCGGGGCGTATTCGGGCAAGGAACGCCCCGTGCTGCTGTGCGTCCTGCCGCCGCAGGAGGTTGCGCGGTTTAAGGAGATTGTGCGGAAAGAGGATGACCGGGCGTTTATGTTCATCACCGAAGCGCATGAGGCGCTGGGGGAGGGCTTTGATAGGCTGGCGGAAAAAGACTGATTCTAATTGGAAATAAACAATTAAAAATTAGCATGCTTTTTCCGGCACAGAAGCGTAAAGCGTTTTGATTTTGTCCAAGCAGCTTTATCGCGGCGGATGAGGTCGTTTCTTCATGAAAATCCTTTCGATGGGCAATTTCTGTGCGAAAAAGTCATTTTGTGGTATTTTGCGTTTGACAAATCATCACACTTGTCGTATACTATATTGTGTGTCATCCTGACGATGACCGAAAGAAACAGAAGCTCGCACACAGGGGAAGGAGAAACATCAGCCGCCCCTGCTGTCCTATCTGGAAAGGAATGAAACGGACAATGGCGTTGCGGAAAAAGGTGGTTTGCCTGCTGGCAATGGCGCTGGCACTGCTGATGCTCTGCGGCACGGCAATGGCGGACAATTTCAGTTTCCTTCCGTCGCGGACGGAGAACGGCAAGGAGTACCTTGCGCACCCTTCGTCGGAATTGACGACAATTCTGCTCATCGGCTATGACCACTACGCAAATGGTCAGATTGAGGAAGAGCCGAGCCAGTATCACCTCGGCGGGCAGTCGGACTTCCTTTTGCTGCTGGTGATTGACCACAAGAATCAGCAGATTCACCAATTGCAGTTTGACCGCGACACGATGACCCCCATCAAGCTTGTTGCGACCAACGGCAAGGACGCGGGAACGCGCCGCCTGCAGCTGTGCTTGGCGCACGCCTACGGCAGGACGCGCGAGGAGAACAATCAAAACACCATCTGGGCAGTGGAAAAGCTGCTGGGCATCGAGAAGGCGGATGACGGCGCGGAGATTGACTATTACATCAGCATGGATATCTCCGGCATCAACAAGCTTAATGAGCTGGTCGGCGGGGTGACCGTCACAGTTCCCAACGATGACCTGCTTGCCCTTGACCCTACGCTCAAGGGCGGCGAGACCATCAAGCTGACCGGGATGCAGGCAGAATACTTCACCCGCACCCGCTATGATACCGCCGAACCGACGAATGAAGCCCGCATGGCACGCCAGCGCATCTATTTGAACAGCCTCGAAACGCTGCTGGAGGAGAAGATTCGCGCGAACGTGAATTACGTCAACACGCTGCTGAACGAAATGGGCATGATTTTCGACCGGACGACAACGTTGGATTCCGGCTTCGGCTTTACCACTGACGATGCGACCGGTACGGCGATTACCGACACGACCGACCACTACCTGATGTCAAACGTGAGCATCGACAATCTGGCGCTGCTGGCAAATCGCGTGATGGACTACGAAGTGCTGGACGTGGAGACGCTGAACGGCGTGCACTCGCTGGGCAGCGACGAGCACATCCACTTTGACCTCTACGAGAACGAGGCACTCAACTGGACGCTGAAGACCTTCTACACGGAGGCAGACGGAAACTAACGCACGTCAAGTACTTCTTTGAAAGAACAATAGGAGGACACCATGGCTTCTGAACATCAGGCGATTTCGCAGCATCAGGTGGAACAGGAAGAAACAACCATTGACTTGGCAGAACTGTTCTACCGCCTGCTGGATAAGGCGAAGTTCATCATCGTTGCGGCACTGCTGGGCGCGATTATTGCCTTCTGCGCGACGAAATTCTTCATGACGCCCATGTATCAGGCGTCGGCAAAGCTGTATGTGCTCAACAGCAGCGGCACCTCCCTCAATCTGTCGCAGATTCAGCTGAGCAGTTCGCTGGCGTCGGACTATGTGCAGGTGTTTGACAACTGGCATGTGCACGAGATGGTCAAGCGCCGCTTGAACCTCGACTACACCTATGCGCAGATGGGAAAAATGATTTCCGTGGAAAACCCGACCAACACGCGAATTTTGAAGGTGACGGTACAGAGCGACGATCCGCAGGAAGCTGCGGACATGGCGCTGACGTATGTGCAGGTGGCGCGCGAGTTTATCGCCGCAAAGATGGACATGGATATGCCCACCATCTTTGAAGAGCCGCAGCTGCCCACGCGCCCCTATTCGCCCAGCACGATGAAGAACACGGTGCTTGGCTTTCTGCTGGGTCTGCTGCTGATGTGCGGCATCGTGGTCGTGCAGTTCCTTGCGGATGACCGCGTCCGCAACGCTGACAAGCTGGAGAAGCAGCTGGGTCTGGCAACCATCGGCATGATGCCTGTGCAGAGCTACGATTTGTCCCGCGAGCATAAGAACGGCAAGGAGGGGAAGTAAACCATGAAGAAGGCAATCATTCATCAGCACTATCCCCTTGATTATGCGGGAGAAGAGGCGCTGAACTCCATCTGCACGAACCTTGCCTTCATCGGCACGGATAAGCGTAAAATTGTGATCACCAGCAACTCCCAGAGCGAGGGCAAGAGCTGGATGACGATGCAAATCGCTGAAAACATGGCGCGCCGCGGCCGCCGCGTTGTGCTGGTGGACGCGGATATGCGCCGCTCCTTCATGGTGCAGCGCTATAAGCTGGAACTGGAAGGCGAAGGGCTGGGCTTGGCGCATTTTCTCGCTGGACAGTGCGACCTGAACGATGTTGTCTACGAGTCGGACGTGTACGGCATGTGCCTGATTCCGGCGGGGCGCGACGTGGTGAATCCCATCAACCTGATTGACTCGTCGTACTTTGAGCAGATGCTGGAGGCGCTGGCACAGTCCTTCGACATGGTGATTGTGGACGCGCCGCCGGTTGGCATGGTGATTGACGCGGCGGAAATCGCGGCCTTCTGCGACGGCAGCGTGCTGGTGCTGGAGTATAACCACACCCGCCTGCGCGAAGTGGCGGAATGCAAACGGCAGATGGAAAAATCCGGTACGCCGGTGCTGGGCTGCATCATCAACAAAGTCAACTTCAACGCGCTGAGTGCAAAGCGATATTACAACAAAAACTATTACAGCCACTACACGAAAGGCTACTACAAGCACGACGACAAGGACAACCAAGCCAAGGCGTAATGGCATAATACGATTTCCAGATTCACCTGCGCCATCTGCTTGCGCATTTTATAAATTCATTAAAATCAGGAAAAGCAATATCATGTTCGTTGACATTCATCACCACCTCATCTACGGTGTAGACGACGGCGCGCAAACGTGGGAGGACACGCAGAAGATGATTCTGCGCGCCGTGGACGAGGGCATCACCGACATCGTATGCACCTCCCACGCGACACCGGGCATTACCCCTTTCCCGACGGAAAAGTACCTTGCGCATTTCGCCCAAGCCCAGCAGTGGTGCAGCGAAAATCAGCTGCCCGTGACGCTGCATACCGGCTGCGAAATCCTCTACACGGATGCCAGTCCGCATCTGCTCAAAGAGGGTCACTATCCGTCACTGGCGGAAACGTGGACAGTGCTGGTGGAGTTCTCCGGCGACGTGCCGTACAGCCGCATGTGCGAGGCAGCGCGGCTCTTTGGCAATGCGGGATTCACGGTCATCTTCGCGCATGTGGAGCGCTTTGACCCGATGCGCAACTTCAAGCACGTCCGTGAGCTGCGCGAGGAATACGGCGTGTATATGCAGATGAACGCGAACACGGTGCTGATGAAGAAGGGCTTTTTTGCCGACCGATGGACGCGCAAGATGCTTGATGAGGGCTACATTGACTGCATTGCGACTGACGCGCACAACACGACGTCGCGCCCCTGCCGGATGCGGGAGTGCTTCGAGAAGCTGAAAGCGTCCTATGGCGTGGAGGCGGCGGAAGAACTTTGCGGCGGCTTCCAAAGAAGGCTGCTGAACCTGTAAAATCGCAAAATAAGAGGTTCTTCACGGAAAGTTGGGGGAGCAAACAAGGGCTTAGGCGAAGCCCCAAAAAGCTGCACGCGGAAGGAGCATGAA
>ERZ1027038.506-NODE-506-length-16107-cov-43.962933_pt1 | contig 16107 bp, 12 predicted proteins | sample MGYA00519439_ERZ1027038 | MGnify/ENA primary metagenome ERZ1027038 (study PRJEB26926, sample SAMN06164807) | human gut metagenome | biome: ENVO:00009003; feature: ENVO:2100002; material: ENVO:00002003 | host: Homo sapiens | place: USA | collected 2012 ... | reverse complement strand
GGCAATTTCAGGGTGTTCGATGCGGAACTATGGAAGAAAGGCGGTATGTATGAACAGGCCACCAAGACCATACACAACTACTTTTTTGTCAAAGCAATGGAGTTGTTGAACGAGGGTGGTTTGTTAGCTTTCATCACATCGAGGGGCATAGCCGACACGCCCGGCAATAAGTTCGTGCGTGAATATCTTGTAAATCATGCCGACCTGATAAGTGCAATCCGTCTGCCCGATATGCTTTTCATGCAGACAAGCGGTATAGAGGTAGGCAGCGACCTGCTGATATTCCAAAAGCACACGCGCAAGGCGGCACTCTCACAGCGGGAACAACTGTTTTTACAAGTAGGCAGGGAAAAGGCGGACGCCACAGGCACAATGACCGAATACGCCAACAAATTGTTCACCATACCGAAAACCACCCTTGCGACAGGTAGCCGCATTGTACAGAACCAATACGGAAAATATGTACGCAAATACCAATGGCAGGGCAATGAAAATGCCATGTCACAATATCTCGCCGCACTGCTGAAACTTGACTTTGGCCGATATTTCCGTAAAAGTCTTTTCATGGGGGAAGGACAAGGTAGCGAAGATATGCAGATGTCCCTTTTCGGGAGTGTAGCCATGAAACAAGTCGCAAAAGGCAAACGAGCCTACACGGACGGGGTGGAAGCATGGATGAAAGACGGCTCAATGGTGCTGTTTGAGGGACAGGTGGGTACTATCCAATACCGAAAATCAAGTCTTTATCAAGAGGTAGCCATTGATTTTGTACCGGTGGACGAGGGTAAGGTCAATGCAGATAGGGCAAAAGACTATTTCCCTATACGCAAGGCATACTTTGAATTGTCAATCAAAGAGAGGGAAGAACAAAAAGAGGATAACGGATTGCGTGGAGAGCTGAACGCCCGATACGATGCCTTTGTTGCCAAATGGGGTTGTTTCCACGAGAACGACAACAAGGAGTTTATCATGCTTGACAGCCTCGGTGTGGAAGTCTTTACAATAGAAATGCAGCTTGGAAAGGATTTAGTCAAGTCCGACATCATGCGTGAACCTGTGGCGTTCAAGAAGATAGACCCGAACAAACGGCTGACACCGATTGAAGCGTTGGCAAGCAGCTTGAATTTCTACGGCAGGGTTGATATGGACTACCTGATGCAGTCCACGGATAGTGCCGAGGAAGAAATCATCGGCGACCTCAAAGGTGAGATATTTTACAATCCTGTTATCGGGGAGTGGGAGCACAAAGGCAAGTTCCTTTCAGGCAATGTCATTGCCAAATGCAAGGAGATAGGTTCTTACTTGTCCGAACTCACGGACAGGGAAAAAGATTGGACGGAAACTGCTGTAAAGGCTTTGGCGGATGCGACACCCGAAGCGATACCCTACGAGGAACTCGATATTAACATGGGTGAGCGTTGGATTGATACAAAGTTATATGCCGATTTTGCAACTGAACTTTTCGAGACCGAGACAAGCGTAATGTATTTCGATGTGAACGACACCTACATAGTACGCCTGCAAAGTTACTCTCCGGTGGCTTACAACACCTATTCCGTTCGTAACTATGACGGTGGGGATTTGTTTGTTCATGCCCTGCATGATACTGTACCTGAAATCACGAAAGAGATATACCGCAATGGTGATAAGGTGCGTGTGCCGGACGAGGAAGCCATACAGGAGGCAGCCACCAAGATACAGGAGATTAGAGACCGTTTCAACCGCTGGCTTGACAGGCAGCCGATAGAGGTTCGGGACGAGCTGGTGAGGGTGTATAACGAGCGTTTCAACTGCTATGTCAGGCCGCATTATGACGGTTCGGCACAGACCTTTCCGCAGCTCTCTTTCGAGCAATTTCCATACAACAGCCTCTATCCCTCACAGAAAGATGCTATCTGGATGATTAAGCAGAACGGAGGCGGTATCTGTTGGCACGAGGTAGGCACAGGCAAGACGATGATAATGTGTGTTGCCGCCTACGAAATGAAACGTCTCGGATTGGCACACAAGCCGCTTATTATCGGGCTGAAAGCCAATGTGCACGAAATCGCTGATACGTTCCGCAAGGCATACCCTACGGCCAAAGTTCTCTATCCGGGCAAGGAAGATTTTACCCCTGCCAACAGGCAAGAGGTCTTTTCAAAAATCAAGAACAACAACTGGGACTGCATCATACTCACGCACGACCAGTTCGCCAAGATACCGCAGTCAGAAGAGACCATGATAGATATATTCACGGAAGAGCTTGCCGATGTGGAGCGTAACCTCGAATTTTTGGAGCAGTCCACCATGCGCTACCGCAGCGGAAAGATGCAGGAGGGGTTGGAGAAACGCAAACAGAACCTTGGAGCTAAACTACAAGAACTGCGCATGAAAATCAATAATCGGAAAGACGATGCGGTGGACTTTCACACAATGGGCATAGACCACATATTTGTCGATGAGAGCCATGTAATGAAAAATTTAATGTTTCAGACACGCCACACGAGGGTTGCAGGTATCGGCAATACCAAAGGCTCGCAAAGGGCGATGAACCTGCTGTTTGCCATCCGTGACATTCAGCGCCGAACAGGTCGTGACCTTGGGGCTACGTTTCTGTCGGGTACAGTGGTGGTAAATGCACTGACCGAACTATATGTGATGTTCAAGTATTTGCGTCCGCAGGAGCTTCAACGGCAACGGATTAGCTGTTTCGATGCATGGGCAGCCATATTCACAAAGAAAACGGCAGATTATGAATTGAACGTGACAGGCTCGGTGAAGCGCAAAGAGCGTTTTCGTACTTACATCAAAGTACCGGAGCTGGCAATGTTCCTGCGTGAGATTACGGATTACCGTACAGCCGACATGATAAATCTTGATGTGCCTGAGAAGAACGTGCGTTTCCTCTCTTATCCCCCGACAATCGAGCAGGAGGAAATGATAGGACGCTTGGTATCTTTCGCCGGTAGCGGCCAGTGGGAGGACTTGGGGCTTGACGTTCCGCAACCCGACAACCTCGACAAGGCGAAAATGTTGGTTGCGACCAATGTAGCCCGAAAAATGGCTCTTGATATGCGCTTGTTGGGTTGCAAGTTCAAGGATGATGCCGATAACAAGGCTTCTATCTGTGCGAGGACAATCTATGACTACTATATACGCTCGAATGACAATCGGGGTACACAGTTCGTGTTCAGCGACCTTGGTACATACAAACCGAACGAATGGAACGTATATACCGACATCAAAGAAAAGTTGGTACGGCTCGGTATTCCTGCTGATGAAATACAGTTTATCCAATGCGCCACTACCGAGAGGGCAAGAAAAAAGCTGTTTGAAGAAATGAACAACGGCAAGGTGCGAGTTCTTTTTGGAAGCACGACCATGTTAGGCACAGGTGTGAACGCCCAGCAAAGGGCTGTGGCAGTGCATCACCTTGAAATACCTTGGGTGCGACATGAAGTCGCATAGATAATTGTTGGAATGATACTTACGGGTATCAGCTTTAACCCGCTGTTCCGTCAGCGGTAGCCTACCGACCGATGCACCTTAATGTTGTATTAAGCGGTCGGGACGAAGTACACTTTCGCAAGACAAGACAGAACCGTGAGGGGAAGTCAAGTACGGTTAGTATCATACCGTAGAGTGGCGAGGCTGGATAGTATGGTTAGCGCAAGCGAACTGTTAGTAAACTTCGTAATGTCACGAAAGAGTGTAAGATACTGGCACACTCTACCCAAAAGGGAAGCGGTCGGTTAATCCTCTCCATGGTAGGATTACACGGATATAAGCACCGCCGGAGGATGAGACAGAACCTAACCTATCCGTTAGTTATCTATGTGGAACATGGTAAGCCTGTATATCTCCTGTCATGTAAAAATGACAGGTAAGCTGACAGCAATGAAAGCCGAATGGTGTGCAGGTATAAGATAACAGAAAAAGCGAATGCCGTTCTGTAATGGAGCGGATACGGATTGAACCGACATCACGGGCTGATGTGGGCGACATCATCCGACACGAAAGTGGGCAGACTTCTGTGACGACATTAGGTAGGCAATCAAACCGAATGTTGTCAAATGGTGATTCTTTACAATTAACTTTTAGAACTTTCAAAAGGAGGAAAGCAAATGAACGAAAACAAGACATCGTGTGCGCCTGCTGACAATCAGCAAACACTTTGGGACAGAATAGACTGGACTAAAGCGGAGTTGGCTGTCAGAAAGCTACAAGCACGAATTGTAAAGGCTCAGAAGGAAGGCAGATACAACAAGGTGAAAGCCTTGCAGTGGACGCTGACCCACTCTTTTTACGCAAAAGCCTTAGCCGTAAAGAGAGTTACTTCTAACGGAGGTGGCAACACCCCCGGAGTGGACATGGAAACATGGGAGAAACCCGAAGCAAAAACACAAGCGATAAGCGAACTCAAACGCAGAGGCTACCAGCCGAAGCCATTGAGAAGAGTCCACATCAAAAAGAGTAATGGCAAACTGCGACCGTTGGGAATACCGACAATGAAAGACAGAGCCATGCAAGCACTCTACCTTATGGCATTAGAACCAGTGTCGGAAACAACAGCCGACTCACGTTCATACGGTTTCCGCAAGGAACGCCGCTGTATGGACGCGGTAATGCAATGCCATAACATTCTCCGAAAAGGCTATTCTCCCGAATGGATTCTGGAGGGTGACATAAAGGGGTGCTTCGACCATATCAGCCATGAATGGCTGCTTGCCAACATCCCTATGGACAAGGCAATACTCCGAAAATGGTTGAAATGCGGCTATATCTTCAACAAACAGATGTTCCCGACAGAGGAGGGAACGCCACAAGGTGGCATTATCTCTCCCACGCTTGCCAATATGACATTGGACGGATTGCAGAAAGTCCTTGCAGAGAAATATAAACGAGTTAGAATCAAAGGTAAGTTATATTCGCCAATGGTGAATCTTGTCCGTTACGCTGATGACTTTATAATTACCTGCGAGAACCGTGAAACACTTGAAAAGGAAATCAAGCCATTGGTAGCCGACTTTATGTCTGAAAGAGGTCTGACCTTATCAGAAGAAAAGACGGTGATAACCAATATCCGTGACGGTTTCGATTTTCTCGGTTTCAACATCCGCAAATTCGGCAATGAAATATTGACCAAGCCGACCAAGAAAGCCGAAAAACGCTTTATGGAGAATATCCGTAAGGTGACAAAAGGTCATAAGGGTTGCAAGCAGGAATCATTAATCAGGATGTTGAATGCTAAAATTCGAGGATGGGGAGCATATTATCAACATGGGGCGACACGTGATTCTTTTCACAGAATCGACCATCAGATATTTCTCGCCTTGTGGCAATGGGCTAAACGCCGTCATTCCAAGAAAGGGAAACAGTGGATAAAAGACCGCTATTGGCACAATATCCGAGGGAACAGCTGGACTTTTGCGGCTAAGTTCAAGAAATCAAACGGCAAAGAAGACCAACTTACCTTGTTGAAACTGGCATCTTCGTTTCCTTTTCTGCAATATACGCAGATAAAGGGGGACATGAATCCGTTTGACGCAGACTGCCGCCTGTACTTCAATAAAAGAATGAAGTCAAAGATGCTTGTGACGCTGAAAGGACGTAAATCCCTGCTTTACCTATGGGAAAAGCAAGGTCGGAAATGTCCGATATGTGGTGAACCGATTGACACGCATAAGGCATGGAATGTAATGCCGACCGTACAAGACGGACGGAAATGCAATCTGTTGGTTCATGATGAATGTTTCAAATTATCCCGTAAAAACAATGGAAACAAGAAGTAGGATGAGCCGGTCTCTGCACACGAACAGAGACTTTGAAAAGCTTGAGCCGTATGAGGGGAAACCCTCACGTACGGTTCTGAGGGGGGAAGAGGGCAGTAATGCCCTTGACCTACCCGATCGACCTGCTGACATGGAGCAACGAAACGGCAGGGCAATACGCAAAGGCAACACCGTAAAGCTGTGGGGTGGCAATGTGGTAGATGTCGTAATTTATGGTACGGAAAAGACCCTCGACGCCTACAAATTTAATCTGTTGAAAAACAAGCAGATGTTTATCAACCAAATTAACAACGGCACAATCGCCGTGCGCCGTATCGACGAGGGAGGCATGGATGAGGACAGCGGTATGAACTTTGCCGAGTTCGTGGCTATTCTGTCAGGCAATAACGACTTGCTGAACAAGACGAAGCTCGACAACAAGATTATGCAGCTTGAAAAGGAACAGGCTATTTTCAAGAAAGAACGCATCCGTGCCGAGCGTAAAATAGCTGCCGGTCAGGGAGAAATCGAAAAGGCAAAGCGCACAGAGGCCAATCTCATGAGGGATTTGGAATACATCAACTCGTATAATGGGACAAAGGCAACTCTGCTTTTGAACTTGCCGCAAGCCACTATCGAGGAAGTAGGCCGGGAGTTGCACCGTATCGCCAAGACCTACCGCAACGAAGCGTATGGCACAGTTGGCACGTATGCAGGGCTGAACTTGTTGGTGCGTAGTGAGTACAGCATAGACGGTACATTTGACCGCAATACATTCTTTGTAGAGGGTATAAGTGGATTGAAATACCGATGCGGCCTAAGTGGTGCACTGCCGCTTGGTTTCGTTGAGTCGGCACAATATCCGCATGGAGCATTAAGCAAATTGCCCTCTCTTATCGAGAAGCAACAAAAGGCGGTAGAGCGGATAGAAAGCGAAATTCCTACATTGCAGGACATCATTTGTCGCCAGTGGAGTAAAGCCGATGAACTGTCAAGGCTCAAACAGGAATGTAAGGAACTTCAACACAGGATTGATGAAAGCCTGAAAGAGACCGGACAACCGCAGGCAGCCAAACACGAAGCTATTGCCGAAGCTGCTTGAATAATCATAATTTCAACCGTTCCCTCTGCATGGTCGTGATGACCGGGCAGAGGGATTTTTTGCGCTCCGGTCTGCCGACGGCTCTACTCTTTTATGGCATCCTTCCTCCCTTTATAGCCTCCCGATTCCCCGCCGCCACCCGTTTCCATTTATAGCCCTCATATCCTCTATTTTAGCCTAATAGGAATAATGGTCTTTCATCGCACATCCGTTTTTTACGATACGCCATTTTTAGCTTCTACATTGGCATCAATGTATCACTTTAGCCTTCACACCTCCTAATAGCTTCAATCAAGACATCTTTTAACCTTATGAAGGCAAGTTTATCCACTCCTTTTGATATACTGATTTCATTATCGACCAAATCTTTCAGTTTGAGTAAACAAGGAATATCTGCCTTATATCTGTCTCCCACATCTTGTAGGTCATAGTCAAAATTATAATGATAAGCAAGAAATTGCGTAAAAGCATTTCTGCTTTTATTGCTTAGTTTGCAGATAGCATCAAAAAGAGCATTGGCATCTTCAGATGCAAATATCGCACGAAGTTCGTATGTACAACTTTTATCTGGATAAGGCAATCTGTCTATAATTATAAGTTCCTCTACTGTTCCTTCAGTCAAATTACGCAGTGCTTTTTGCATTTGATCCGGCAACTCTTTTATCTTTGATTTCACCTGCTGCAAGAAATAGTCCACAATATCATCTGTTATTGGAGTCTTGGAATCTGTGGTTACATAATTACATCCACTAATAAAAAGCCCTCTTAGCTGATAAAGTTCCTCTAAACTGGTTCGACTATTAATCATTTCTGCTATTCTCTCTTTTATTGAAGAGATGTGAGGCTTTATATCAGAAAAAATGCCAATAGCGTCAAAATACGATAGATACGCAATACTATAACCAAGTTGATAAGCGTCTTTTATCTCTTTATCCAATATGGCTTTTATAGTAGCCTGACAAATACTTTCAAGTTTTTGCTGTTCCATGTCGAAAAAGCCGGATAGCATTTCCCAAGGTTTTAGCTCTTTTTGCTTATCCTTTATTTCCGTAACAATAAATTCTACAAGTGGAGCACCTGTGATAATATATTGTATAATAGCCGTAACATACTCCGGATTTAAGACATTATAAGTTAACCCCTTGTTCAAAGATTGATATTTTTCCCTTAGATGCTGTATCCTTTGCTTATCCTCATTATCATCTTGGAGTAGTGAAATCTGACAATCTCTACTCCAATTACAAATTAACTCTTTGTTCTCACTATTATTATACTCTGCATACACAGCAATAAATGACCCAAGGATATTTTTAAGAAAGATATTATCCTTTTCAATCAGTTCGGAAGGAAGTTTGTTTAAGTGGCTTTTAAAATCATACAAGCATTGTCTCAAAACCCGTAAGTTATCGGATTTTGTACACATAAAACAGGCAATAATGAAATCACGCATTTCTTTCAAATAATCGGATACCGGTACTTCGTCAAGGAAGTATTCGATGGCTTCTTCTATATCGGGTTGTATTTCAAATTCCTTGCCTATGGTCTTTTCCTTAAACTCACCCAAGACAGCCTTGGGAAGTTTTTCAAGGTGGTTTTCATCCCCAATTATGACAACATGACAATTACAGTGCTCTACAAAATAGTTGATGAAACCTAACAATTCCTTCATCTCTATCAGGCACCTTTCGATGTCATCGAATATCAGAAACTTTATACCTTTTATACTGTCGTCCTCCACTTGTAGTAACGACAATGAATCCAATGTTGCGGAAAATGAACCATCCTCTTTAGAGTTTTCATTAAAATCCACACTCGTCTTGAAGACTACCTTACCGGCTAATTTCAAAATACCCTTTATGAAACGCCCGGTTTTCGAATAGAAGAAGGGATTTAATTCCCTATCTATAGCTGTCTTGATGTCATTCACGCTATCCATTCCATAGGTCGAAATATAGATGGGCTTTAGCGTAATTTCCTCGTCGGTATCTGCGGGCTCGTCAAACCTCTTCTTCCATTGTTTTATAAGATGGGTTTTGCCGCATCCCCATTTTCCTTTCAGCATCACGGCATACTGAGGATTAGGATTGTCAGCATAGCTGTTTAAAAAATCAAGAATTAAAGTGTTCATACCTTTGTTATTAACATAATTCTATTTTAACTCCATTGGGAAACTGGAATGTAGCAATAGGAACATTAAAATATGAAATAGTAAAAGACGCTGCAAATCCATTATCACCACATCCACAATGAACAAAGTTAGTGATATTTCTTGATACGATAATATCCATACAACTAAATTTCATGTTTTTTCTTACCATTGATTGCTTAAATATGCGTCTCCTATCATAATAATATCCGCAGAAAATGTGATGGTGGAATACATTTGGCGTTTCCTGTCAACATTGTAAATCTCTTTATAATACACGATATACGCATATTTGAACTCTACGACACGAAAGATTGAATTATCCTTAGTGTTATAATAAATCACCTTGCCGCTTATCGCTTTGAAAGGGCAGTTTACCATTGCTTCAAGAATAGTAGTTTCTCTGGTAGATTCAACGGTTATAGTAATACGTCCGCCAATAACATTTGTCACCGGCCTTCCTTTATTATCTGTCTTGCGGTTAAATTCAATATGTGATGAAATCACTTCTATGTCCTTTCCTTGCAAGCACACGGTTGCCTTTAATTCTGCCATGCTGATCTTATTATTTATTATAAAACCAAGACATTTCGCCTTGGTTAAAGCAGTCAGACCGCTTTCAAGACAAGAAGGAGGATATCATATTTCGCAAAAATAGTGTTTTCCCTTGAACATAACAAACAATCAATTAAATTTATTAACCGACTAAATAGAAGAAAATCTGTTTACAGGCTATCCTCCCTTCTGAAATATTATCCTACATGGTCTCTTTTCTCGTCCTGCTATTCAATTCATCACAGGCAAAGTAAACCGGCTTTTGAACAAAAGAGGTTAAATCGTAATCATTCATTGCATTCTTTTTGTTCTTATGGTAGAATGTTTTATTAGTGAGTGAGGCTGTTGTGTAATCCTCTTGTTATAGTTCAGGCAAGAGCCTTATGCGATGGCATTATTGATGTTTAACCCCTATAAACTTGCGAGTTATGAGAAAAAACGCTAATTTTGCGAATCACAAATATGCGCTTAGACGCATACTGTTAATTAATATATTGAAATTGAAACAGTTAGTATCTAATCTTTATCACTTTGCCTTTGGGAGAGAAGTGCATACCAACGGTATGAATGCCGATGGTACTATGAGTGTGGCGGCTGGAGATCCTACGTTGAGTGTAACTCCGTTGAAAGGTCTTGAAATGTTACCAGATAGGATTCCGTGTGAAAATTCAATGTTAGACATTTCTGAGTATAAACAATCTGAGAATCCCTTAATATTTACTGTTGAAGGCTCCTCTATGTCACCCGAAGACATCTCTAATGGGGATAAATTACTATGCAGAAAAGTAGATACCGATGCAGCAAAATTAATCGGGAAAGGAAAATTTGTGGTTATTGCTGTTGATAAGGAATACTATGACTCTAAAAACAAAGAGTTGAAGTTTGATTATAAGTTGCGCCATACCTTATTTAGAGTTCCTGTAGGAATCTCTATTGAGCAGTTGATAGACTCTTTGAAAAAGATAACCAATAGTATCTTTTTGGAAGAAAACCAAAAGAATTTAGAAATCAAGTATAATGAGGCTATTGGGTTTTATAAAGACAAGAAAGAACTTATGTTATCGGTTACTTATCGCAAAGGGAATTTGCGTTATTCTTTCCATCCGGTTGATTTAATACAGTACGTTGCTGAATATGTATTAAAACATAACGGAGAAGAATGGAGAGCTAAAAAACTTGAATAGAAAAATGTCTGGAATAGAATGTATTAATCTACTTGCATTCATACAATTTATAATTGCTTTTGACTTTGGATTATACTATCTTGATAACAAGCATGTGCTGACTGAAATCTATCGTAAATATCAGAAAGATTTGAAGTTATCGGTACGGGAGGTATTGTCTCGTGCTAATGATATTAGAACAGAGAGTCTAAAAAGTGAGGATAATGAATGTATATTAAATAGTGCCTATTTAGATAAGGCATATCGCCGTTTAAAATATCTGACTGATGAAAACCAACTTGATTTGGAAGGTTGTGGTTTCATCGGATTATATGCTGGATTATACGGTTTCTTATGCTTGTTTTGTATCGGGATGTTTGGGTCTCAACATGAAGCACTTGTAAAAACTTATATTTTAGTAACTTCTCAGATAGTTTTAGCTATAGAGCTATTTATATCGGGCTATAACCTTTATCAAGAAGATTGTAGGAAATATAGTAGAAATCTATGGTCAAATATTAGATTTATATTTTTTATTACGCTATTTGTAGTTGCAATTGTTAGCTTTGATTGGACTTATAAGTTTTTCTCTGAATTTGAGTTCCCTTTTGTTGTTATAAGTCTGATTGTATTGCTCTTTCCCCTCATTCTATTCATAGGGCATATAGTAATTTCTCGTATAATAGTAACATTTGTAACAATAAAATGTAGGTATTATTTATACAAAGTAGAGAAATGCCTGCAAGTTCAAGATGTACCACAAGATTAAGACTTGATGTAATCTTTTCAAGTTGAAAGCCGAGCTATCCGCGTAATAGCTCGGCTTGTTTTTTAAATGAGGGAAAGGTTATTTAGGTAGATGATATTTGTCCTTTATATGCTCGGCCACGTGTTCTACTTCCGGGAACAACGTTGATTTGTCTATGCCGAGGGCTTCAAGCTGCTTCCTGATCTTCTGCTTCTGCGCTTTATTGATGATGTACACTTTGTAGCTGAAGTTGAGTGATGCGGGTTGGCTTTTATTGCCATTGATACCATAAAGGAAGAATGCCCCGGACTGCCGGATTATGCGAGGATTGTCAAACATCGGTTTTACACAAAAGACTCTCTCGATATCCTTTGAGTCAATCACATTCTGAAAATGGGGCTTCTCATACTTAATTTCATGCAGCAGATATTGGATTTCCTCTTCGGAGTTGAAATCATTCCTATCCAGTTCTCTCAAACCTTCAATACTGAAATCTATTGGGCGTTTGGCGATATTAGAAACGACACTGACAGCATCGCTATCAAAATATTTAATATCTGACGTTTGAACTTCGAATCGGAACAGTTTTCCGTCAACGGCATCATTCTCGCACGCAAAATACAGAGCTACCAAAGGATTTGTAGTAATATCCAAGAGGCGTGTCGGCAAGGAATAATGCTGCATCTTGACCAACTTTTCAAAAGTAGATGTGCATCCTTTGAAATCAGCCGGACTTTGAGCGATAATATCTCTAAAAATTCTATTTTCATTCTGGATTAAAAGTTTCTCTCGATAGATGGAGGGAATTAATCCGAAACTCTTATCTGATTGTCCTCGATAAAAGATGTGGTAATCCATATCGTCCTCTAATTCGTCTTCAAGTTTTTCGAATAGAGTCCTGATACTACCGATACTTGATGAATCACTCTCCGGAGTATAATTATATGCCTCACATGAAATCTCCCACGGACGTTTTCCAAGAGTCTTGACTATTTTTTCTGACAACTCATTATATGATGCAAAGCTATCATAAGTGTAGCCCAGTTTTTTGCTTCTTAGATACGATGAAGTGTTGGAATCCAAAGGAACATATTTTTCCGGATTAACGTAGAACAGAACAATGCTGAGCTTTCCCTTTCCGACACTCTTAATGTTCAATGCCGTTTGAAAAAGTCGTTCATCTACTTTCCCTTCTTTTACCTGTCCGAACAATTCCCATAATACATTTATATCATACTTATTCCTTGTCGATTTATGTGGAAACAGATGCACTTTCATCGGATGTATTGTCGGGATACCGGATACGTCTGTCGGTTCTGGGCATCTAAAATGTAGCTTATGCCTTAAGTCCTGTAGGATTTCGACTCTCCTTTCATCGGAGTGAAACTTGTTGAGATACGACAAGAATGTGAACGGATCTATTTCTTGTAATGTAATCTCTTTGCCTTTTTCTGTACCATCTCGAAAACCGGTAATACCGATTTCTTTTAACTTAGATATAAGTTCCGGTTGGCTATTCTGTTTTCCAAGTAGCCAGTCGGATAGTTCTTTATAGAATGGTAGCCATGTAAATTTATTTTCCATATTTAATGATCTATTTGATAAAATGTGATTATATTATAAACTTGCAACTAATGTTTTCGTCCTTATATAACAACTTAACAATTTGAAATTGAGACACCTTACGTCAGGTACAATCTCTTGCATCTCATAATAATTATGACCGAATGCTTATACATAAGAGTGAGGCATGCAGAATAACGGAAGATGAAGTATTGTCACGAGGTGAATATTGATACTGATAATCGAGTCGAACTACTTGGAGATTGGTTATACCTTTCATATCCACGGTTTTCAGACAGAGTCTTTTATAATTGTCAAATCATGAAAAAGGTTCTTTCTGCACCACCTTTTACCTATTGGTTTAACGCTTTTTATCTTATCTCCACTGAAAACGATCTCAAGAATATAGCTAAAGGCACTTTTAATCTTCTCCAGTATTTCTCCACGATATTTGGTATCTGTCAATATTACTTTGAAGATTAGGAACTAAATAATCATTTTTGAGGGGAGGGAAGAGAAAATACCTTTTTATTTCAAACGGGCAATTTTAAATCGGTTCTAAGTTCAATTCCTTTTTTTACAAGGTATAAAGCAATATCATAATGATTCCATGCAATTGCAATATCTAATAAATTTTCACCATCATACAAATTTGTTAATTTCGCACCATAAGAAACTAAAAGATAAAACATATTCTTATTCCCTTGTGAAACAGAAATATAAATAGCGTCAAATCCTTCAGAATCAATGCTATTTATATCGGCTCCTTTTAATAATAAATATTCTGCAGCATTGCATCTTTTCTCTTGTACAGCCCATAGTAACGGAGTAAAACCATTCTTATCTCTGATATTTATATCAAAATCAAATAAAGTCATTATCATTTTTATGAGTTTAATATTTCCATTAGCCGCTACTGCATGAAGAATATTAAATCCATCCCTATCAAAAAATATGCTATTTTTTTCTTTTAATAGTAATTTTATAATTCGTAAACAATTTAACTGTATGGCTAACTCCAAAGCGCAAAGTCCCTGATTATTAGTATGAGTGATGTTAATTCCAGCATTAACTATTTTCTTAGAGAACCAATAATTTTTATAATAAACAGATAGAATTAGTAAATTATTGCCATTTGAATCAAGATACTGATTTAAATTGATATCTTGGTTCAATATAGACTCTAACCATATTTGATTATTGGCTTCTAATTGCTCTATGAATTTATTAATAAATGTCATATTAACGTCCTTTTGGAAAATTATAGTGATCATGATTTAATGGTTTATTATTACCATCTCCAGGATGAAAGTGAGGAGGCTGATTGGAGGTATTGTAATGCAATACGGGCTCAGCTCCATTTCCAGCTTTCTTTGCAGCCTCATAAGCTTTCTTTCTTGATGGATAATACTTCCTTTTGGCAATTGGATATGGAGATCTAACTTTTTGTTCATTGTCTTTTCCTTTATCCGCATTTTTATTTTCTTTGTATCCAGATTTACTGAGACCAAAACTATCAATCCACGCATTTGTATCATCGACATATCCATATAAGTTTAGTATTCCACCGTCAAGTCCAATCGGATCTTGTGACACATACATGCCCATTTGCGGCGAGTAATACCTGAACTCCTTATACTTCCGTTCTTTAAACTCTCAAAACTTTAAGGTCAGAGATAAAAAAAACAGTTCCCGCACTGCCTCACAGTCCAAAACGAACTCAAAGAACACAAAAAATCCGCAAAAAGCCAAAAACAGCTTCCTGCGGACAAAGGTAATAAAAAAGTCGGATTATCGGTTTATGATATGCGTATAAATCTGTGTGCTTTCCAAACAGCCGTGTCCCAAAAATCGAGCGATATTCTCCACGCTCATGCCGTTCTGTAACAGATGTGTAGCTATGGAGTGGCGTAAAACATGGAAGTGTAGCCGCTTGCGTTTAATCTCTTCGTTATCGCATTGCTGATGTAAATAGTGCAAATCCACCGACAGGGTTATTTTCTTCTGCACAAAAAGGCGGTCATGCCCGCACCTGATTTGATTGCGGAAGTTGTAAATATAGTGCTGCAAGGCTTTGTACACGTTGTCGCTCATCGGTACTATCCTGTCCTTGTAGCCTTTGCCCTGCCGTATAAAAATCGTTTTTCTATTGAAGTCTATTTCTGCGGGCGTAAGGTTATATCCCTCGCTTAAACGCAATCCGCAGGCGTAGAAAAGTACAAAAACCAACTTCAACTGCTCCTGTTTGAGTTGCCTGTGTTCGTGGTCTAAATGCGGGTACAGGTGGTTGATAGCCTCTTGCAGTATTTTTATTTCTTCCACCGTAAAAGGCTCTATTCGGCGTATCCTTTGGGATTCGTCCATGGCGATACGGCGGTTGGCAGGAACAAGTGATGTCCGTGCCCCCATTTGGTGCAGGAACTCGCATAACTTGTCTGTGGCGGTAAAATAATCGTTCAGATAGGAAGCACTCAACGTTCTGCCCTTAAACTTGGTATTGGGGCGGGTCTGTTGGCAGTCAAAAAAATCGTTGATATGCTTTTGTTCGACTTGAACAATGTGGGTAATGTCTTTGCTTTCGAGCCACAGAAAAAAATCCGTTACCCTATAACCGTAGTTACAGACCGTTTCGGGGGTAAATCCCAACGTCTCCAACCAAAAAACGTACTGTTCGTGTATTGCCTTAAAATGCGTGTTCATTGTTTTAGAACGGATTAAACTTTGTTATGTCATCGGCAAGGTCTTCGATGTGGTTGGGCAGGTACTCCTCCGTGCTGACGATACTTTTATGCCCCGCCATATATTGAGCTTTACGCAAGCCGTATGTTTTTATCCAATACGTGATAATCGAAGCCCTTATCTGTGCGAGGGTGGCAAAGTGGCGGTCTATACATTTGAGGGCTGTCGTAAGTTGTATCAACGCCCGTGCGGCGTGCTTTTCACCGTTCCCCTGTCGGACAGGCAAGAACAACGTGTTGTTTTGTGTTTTGTTTGTCAGCAGGGGGCGTACTTCGTTTATGTAGTGTATTAACATACCTGTTTGCGTGGCGTGCAACGGCAGGGTTCTGTCCCTGCCT
>ERZ1027038.497-NODE-497-length-16321-cov-6.623448_pt1 | contig 16321 bp, 10 predicted proteins | sample MGYA00519439_ERZ1027038 | MGnify/ENA primary metagenome ERZ1027038 (study PRJEB26926, sample SAMN06164807) | human gut metagenome | biome: ENVO:00009003; feature: ENVO:2100002; material: ENVO:00002003 | host: Homo sapiens | place: USA | collected 2012 ... | reverse complement strand
GTATGCAGTTATACTTTTAATTTTGTGATACTTTGTTTTAACAGGTTACTTGTGTTATTATACATTAAAATACAGATGAGAAATCGCCTGCGCGAATTTCTCATCGCATCTTTGCGACATAGTCGCTCAGAAATGGAGATTAGTATGGAGATTTTACAGATTGGTTTTATAGGTTTTGGATTAATTGGCGGTTCGATTGCAAAGGCACTCCGTGCGTACCGCCCGCAGTGCCACATGATTGCTACCAGCCGTTCTCTTTCTCCCCTTTATCAGGCACAAAAAGACGGTGTATTGGATGAAGTAACGGACTGCGTAAATGAACAGTTTTCCGGCTGCGATATCATTTTTATCTGCACGCCGGTCGTAACGATTACAAAATATTTTGAACTGTTAAAGCCACTTATCAAGTCTTCCTGCATTTTAACCGATGTAGGCAGTGTAAAAGAAAGCATTTACACTGCAGCTAAAAATGCCGGTCTGGAAAATAATTTTATCGGCGGACATCCGATGGCAGGCTCTGAACAGTCTGGTTATACAAGCGCCCATGCCGATTTGCTGTGTGGTGCAAAATACGTTATCACACCGTCTGCACACACTTCAAAAGAACATTTAGATGCTTATGTCGAACTTGTAAAAGATATCAAGGCCGTGCCAATTGTCATGGACCCGGCAACACATGATTACTGTGCTGCTGCCATCAGCCATGTGCCGCACCTTGTCTCTGCCGCACTGGCAAAGCTGGTTAAAGATGCCGACACCGGTGACTATAAAGATTACATGCACCTGCTTGCCGCAGGCGGTTTTAAGGACACCACCCGGATCGCTGCTTCTTCTCCGGAAATGTGGGAACAGATTTGTGCTGCAAATCCGACGGCTATTTCGCAGCTTTTAGGGGAATATATCAACTCTCTTACTGCAGTCAAAGAACATATTGATTCCGGCGACAGTCACTACATTTACAAGTTATTTGAAGAAGCAGGCATTTACCGGAATACATTTTTCGGACCGGACCGTTCCTGACGGCAGCCACCGTATTTGCAGTAAATCTGCTTGAGAATGGAGATTCATATGTATCACAGACAACGTAAAAACAAGCAGAGAATCCGTACAAAATTCTCTGCTTTTATGATGCTTTTCGTTTTTATTATTGTTTTTATCTGTCATATCGGACTTTTAAATCCTGACCTGACAGCTTCCGTAAAGACTTCTTTTCAGGATACACTGAAAGGTTTATTTACAAATTCTTCTAAACAGGACACCGCACTTTTCTATTCAGAAAGCCGTCCCGAAAATACAACGCTTTCTGTCACCTTTTTAGATGTCGGGCAGGGAAACTGTGTGCTTGCGGAATCGGACGGACATTATATGCTGATTGACGGCGGTGACCGTTCCCACTCCTCTTTTGTAGTCAGCTACTTACAGCAGGCGGGTATTACTGCACTTGACTATGTACTGATTTCACACTATGATGCCGACCATGTAAGCGGCATTATCGGTGCTTTATATCAATTTGACGTTGGCAATGTTCTTTCACCGGATTACAGTGCTGATACAAAAATTTACCAGTCCTATGTAAATTGTCTTAAAAAGCAGAATATCACTCCGGTACACCCACAGGTCGGTGACACCTATATTTTAGGAAATGCCTCTTTTACCGTGGTCTGCCCCGACCGCTATGACTATGAAGAAGAAAACAACCGCTCTCTCGGTATCCGGCTGACGGATTCTTCACACAGCTTTTTAATCCTTGGCGATGCCCAGTCAAAAAGCGAATCCGCCATGTTAAATGAGAATTTAGATCTTTCTGCGGACGTCTATATGGTAAGCCACCACGGAAGTGCATCTTCTTCCACCGAAAAATTTCTACGTGCCGTACACCCTGCTTTTGCCGTTATCAGTGTCGGCGCAGACAACGATTACGGACACCCCGCACAAAAAACACTTTCCCGCTTGGAAGCACAGGATATTCAAATCCTGCGTACCGATTTAAGCGGAACAATCACAGCTTACAGCACCCCCGACACCCTCACCTGGAGTACCGGACGGTGAGGGTGCGGCCTGATAAAACTCAAACCTTAAAACATCCCCCGCCAACAAATTCCCTTACAATCGAATTAATCGGTATGTTTTCACTGGTATACGGCAGGAAGTACGCAAGGAACTTTAACAGGCGCTTTGCTTCCTGATATTCCGGTTCGTCCTCTCCGACTGAGAATAACAGCGGTTCTACATACGGCTTTAATACGGACAGTTCATACGGCATTGCCGAATTAAACATCGCATCTGCATGCTCCTGAAACGGGAAAATATTTTTTTCTTCGCCCTTGCGCACAGATTCCCACATGCCGAGAGTACGTGCAGCACTCGCACCACGGGTTCTGCTGTCACGCACCAGACGGCGGATTAATCTGCCGTCGGTTGTTGCCACACGGTTATGTTCATCCACATTTAACTGTGTCAGCGCACTGATGTAAATTTTATATTTACTTTCTTTCGGAAGCATATAGGACATTTCATCGTTTAAGCAGTGAATTCCTTCGATAACAAGAATGTCTTCCGCTCCAAGCTGTAAATAATCATTTCCGTATTCTTTTTTACCCGTCTTAAAGTTAAAGGTCGGCATACAGACACGCTTTCCTTCCAGAAGCTGCTCCATGTGCCGGTTAAACAACTCGATGTCAATCGCATGCAGGTCTTCAAAGTTATAATTGCCGTCTTCGTCAAGCGGTGTCTGCTCACGCTCTACAAAATAGTTATCCACACTGATTGGATGCGGCTTGTATCCGTTTGCACGAAGCTGAATGGACAGGCGGTTTGCAAAGGTCGTCTTTCCGGAAGATGACGGTCCTGCAATCATTACAAATTTTGCACTTTTTCTTTTTTTAATAGAGTTGACAATTTCAACAATTTTCTGTTCCTGAAGAGCTTCCTGTACAAGAATTAATGAGTTCATATCATTATTTGTAATATGCTCATTTAATGCGCCCACAGTATCAATTCCCAGCATATTTGCCCACTGGGTTGATTCTTTTAATACCTGAAACAGTTTTTGCTGCGGTGCAAATTCCGGTACAATTTCCGGTGCTTCCTTAACCGGCAGCTGTAATACAAAGCCTTCATCATACAAAAACAAATCAAAAACACCTAACATTCCGGTAGACGGTGCCATATATCCGTAAAAATAATCTTCAAAGCCGTCCAGGTTATAAATGTTTACATAAGAGCTTCTGCGGTATTTAAACAGCTTGGTCTTATCCTCCATGCCGTATTTTTCAAACAGCTTTACTGCTTCGCTCGTCTGAATCATGCGCTTTGTAATCGGAATATCTGCCGCAACAATTTCCTGCATCTTTGTCTTTACCCTTGCAAGGAACTCTTCTGTAACCTGAAAATCTGCCTTTAAACTGCAATATAAGCCTTTGCTGATAGAATATTCAATTGTCACACGATCAATTGAATGTTCCGGTGCCGTCTGATAAATTGCATGCAGCATTAAAAGCACTACACTTCTCCGATAGGTTTCGTTGCCAACGGCAGCTGCCGTTGTAATATATTCTACCTTTTCATTTTCAATTTCCATATCTTTTAATTCATGAAGTTTTCCATCAACCTTTGCCAGAATAATCTGATGCGGATAATCCGGCTGTGCCTGCTTTGCCAGTTCAAATAATGTCTTACCCATATTTTTTCTCCCATCCTGCGTATTTTACGCAAAATTATAATATTCTAATGCAAAATCAATGCAATCCAAATCCTTCCGTAACTGCCCTAACCGCTCCTGTACTGCCGCTTCCTGTCCGTTTCGTGCTGATAACTGTGTGTAAATTCCTTCTGCTATCCGCTTTTCTTTATATAAATATGCTTTCAGGCTCTCGTTTTTTTCACGCAAAAGCGATTCTCCGTACCGAAGCTTTGCTTCCTCGATCGTCTGCGGTGCATAATCCGCACCCATGTATACACATTCCATAATGACATAAAACTGACCATCTTCTGTCATCATATGTTCTTCTAAAACAAGAAATCCCTTTTCCTTTAAAAATATCCGGAATTCCCGCAGTTCAGACTGCGGCGATACAATCAGCCGTGTTGATTTGTCCAGCTTTTCCATACCGTTTGTAAGAATCGACTGTATCAGTCTTCCACCCATGCCGGAAATGGTAACGGTATCTGCCTCACCCTTTTCAAGTGCTGCCAGTCCGTCCGAAAGTCTTAATTCAATCTGATCGGACACACAAAATGCCCGTGTATTGTCTTCTGCTTTTTTTAGAGGTCCTTTCCTGACGTCCATTGCTATCACACGGTCTGTAATTCCACTCTTTACAAGAAAGATTGGCAGATATCCGTGATCGGTACCGATATCTGCCACTTTACTTCCTTTTTTTATCAAACCGGCAATCAGACGCAGTCTATCTGATAAATTCAGTTCTTCCATAATTGTTCCTATATTAATATTAGTCTAAGTAATCTTTCAATTTGCGGCTTCTGCTTGGATGTCTTAACTTTCTAAGTGCCTTTGCCTCAATCTGACGGATACGTTCTCTGGTAACATTAAACTCTCTGCCGACTTCTTCAAGGGTTCTTGCTCTGCCGTCATCCATGCCGAAACGCAGCCTTAACACCTTCTGTTCTCTTTCTGTCAGCGTTCCGAGGACTTCTACCAGCTGTTCCTTTAACAGTGTTGAAGCCGCTGCCTCTGCAGGAACCGGTACGTTATCATCCTGAATGAAATCTCCTAAATGACTGTCTTCTTCTTCACCGATTGGTGTTTCAAGTGAAACCGGTTCCTGTGAAATCTTCTGGATTTCGCGTACTCTTTCTACCGGAATATCCATTGCCTCTGCAATTTCTTCCGGGGACGGCTCTCTGCCTAATTCCTGTAATAACTGTCTGGACACACGCACCAGCTTGTTAATCGTTTCTACCATATGCACCGGGATACGGATTGTTCTTGCCTGGTCTGCAATGGCTCTTGTAATCGCCTGACGAATCCACCATGTCGCATACGTACTGAATTTATAACCTTTGCGGTAATCAAATTTTTCTACCGCTTTAATTAAACCTAAATTACCTTCCTGAATTAAATCCAAAAACAGCATGCCACGACCTACATATCTTTTGGCAATGCTGACTACCAGACGAAGGTTTGCCTCGGCAAGACGCTTCTTTGCTTCTTCATCGCCCTGTTCCATGCGCTTTGCATATTCGATTTCTTCTTCTGCGCTTAACAGCGGCACTTTACCGATTTCCTTTAAATACATTCTGACAGGGTCTTCAAGCCCTACACCATCCGGTACGGATAAATCAATTTTTTCAATATCAATATCATCTTCATCATCTAAAATAATTTCATCATCGTCTGTATCATCATCCGCCATCTTAACATCGACATTATTATTTTCAAGGAATTCAAAGACTTTTTCCATCTTATCGGCTTCAAAATCGGTATCGAGGAAATAATTCATAATTTCCTGATAATCGAGTACATTTTTCTTCTTTTTGGCAATCTGAAGCAGTCCCTTACATTTTTCATCAAACTTCGCAGCGATTTCAGCAGCAATTTCTTCTTCTGTTTTTTCTACTGCTTCTCCTTCGGTCTTTGCCTTTTTGGTTGTCTTTTTTACTGTTTCTTCTGCGATATTCTCATTTTTCTTAGCCATGATTGTCACCTTTCTATTCTCTTATAATGTAATATGAATTGCTGATAATTTGTTTTTCATTGTATAAAGCTGCTGGATTTGTGCAGGGTCTGCCGCCTGGTCAATCTGATACTGTATGCTGTTGTTTTTTACCTTAAGTACGGTATCATTAAGTGCTTTTTCGCGTTCATTGTGATTCAGCCGGTTATCCAGTTCCATGCTAAACATCGCCGCAACTTCACTGTGCGTTTCCTCGGCATCGTATGTACTGATAATTGCCGCGGGATTTAAACTGCCGCTTTCATACTGTGCATACAGCTTGTCCGCCACATCCTTAAACAGCGGGTTTACAAAATCCTGCGGTGAAATGTATTCTTTCACCTTTTCAAAAATTCCGGCATCTTCAATCATCCATGTCAGCAGAATTTTCTCTGCCTGACGGACACCGTCTTCTTTTTTCTTCTTGGGTGCCGCAGCACGCTGCTGTCCCGGTGCCACCGGATAATCATTTCTTCTTAAAATGCCTTCCTTACTGCCAAGAGATGCGACCAGCTCCCGCATGCCCTGCAATTCAATGTGGAAACGGTCGCAGACCGCACGCATATAGTTTTCCCGCTCCAGCTTTTCCCGGAACGTCACCAGCTTTGCCGCCGCTTCCCGCTCAAACTTCGTAGACTCTGCCGGGTCAGTTCTGTCATATTCTTTCTCAAGAACACCGATTTCATACATGAAACTGTTTTCCGCCTTGTCTATCCGCTCCTGAAACGCTTCCGCCCCCAGTGCCTTGATAAATTCATCGGGGTCTTTATACGGCTGCATATTAATAACCTTCGTGGTAAGCCCAGCTTCTTTTAATATCGGAATTGCCCTAAGCGCTGCCTTTACACCCGCCGCATCACTGTCATAGGTAATCAGGACATTATCCGTATACCGCTTCATAAGTGCCGCCTGTCCCGGCGTCAGCGCTGTTCCGAGGGACGCCACTGCCTGCGTAAAGCCAGCCTGATGCAGTGAAATCACATCCATATATCCTTCACAGATAATCATATTGGACTTTCTGGACATGCGCGCCGCATTCAGCCCATATAAATTCCTGCTTTTATCAAATAATTTGGTTTCCGGTGAATTAAGATATTTCGGTTTTGCATCACCCATGACACGGCCGCCGAAACCGATAACCTTGTTGTTAATATCCATAATCGGAAACATCACGCGGTTCCAGAACTTGTCATGGATTCCCCGCTCATATGTAAACAGTCCTGTTTCTTTTAACAACGCATCATCATAACCTTTGCTTTTTAAATACTGATACAGCGCATTGCCGGTCTGTCCGGCATATCCTAATCCGAAGCGGTTTATCGTAGTATCGCTTAACCCTCTTTTTTGCAGATAGGACAGTCCGATTTTACCGTTTTCAGCTTTAAGCTGATGGTAATAATACGTTGCCGCTATTTTATTAATCTCTAAAAGCTTTGCCTTTAAGTCCCTGTTTTTCTTTTCTTCTTCCGAATAACTCGTTTCGGGAAGCTGCATGCCTGCTTTGTCTGCTAAGTATTTTACAGCTTCAAGAAACGTATAATTTTCGTATTCCATAACAAATGTAATGACATTGCCGCCCACCCCGCAGCCGAAACAGTGATACAGCTGCTTTCCCGGTGATACGGAAAAAGACGGAGATTTTTCATTATGGAACGGACACAGCCCGACATACGAACTGCCGTTTTTCTTCAGTTTGATATATCCGGAAATAATATCCACTATGTCGCTTCGCGATACAACTTCATCAATTACTTCACTTGCGTACATCTGTTTTCACCAACCTGATTCATCCTTCCTCTTATACTTTCCACGATGTCGGAACAAATATTTCTTCAAATTTGGCAACCGAATACTGGTCGCTCATGCCTGCTATATAATCACACACGACACGTTCCGGTGTTTCGCCGCACTCTGTAATAAATCTTCTGTAATTGTCCGGCAGCGCTTCTATATTATCCATATAATATCCATACAGTTCCGTAATCAGCTTGTCTGCCTTTGCTTCTTCACTTTTTGCAAGTGGATTCTGATAAAGACTGCCAAACATAAATTTGCGCAGCTCCATCATTGCCTGATGCACTTCATCAGACATACAGATTTCATTCTTCCCGATACTGTTATGAATAATATCCTGTATCATCGTATTCAGCCTTGATTTTGTAGTATCTCCAAGCACTTCTGTAAAGGCTTTCGGAATATCCGTTTCACTGAATATTTTTGCCCGGATTGCATCGTCAATATCATGGTTAATATAAGCTATTTTATCGGAAAGCCGGACGACTTTTCCTTCCAGTGTGGACGGCATGGACGATGTCTGATGGTTTAAAATACCATCACGCACTTCTTTTGTAAGATTTAACCCCTGTCCGTCTTTTTCCAGTTTTTCCACAATGCGGATACTCTGTTCTGAATGGACAAACCCCATCGGACAGATTCTGTTTAATGTCCGTTCTCCGGCATGTCCAAACGGCGTATGTCCTAAATCATGTCCCAGTGCAGCTGCCTCTGTCAAATCTTCATTTAACCGCAGCGCCCTGCTGATTGTTCTTGCAATCTGGGACACCTCCAGTGTGTGCGTAAGCCGCGTTCTGTAATGATCCCCCTGCGGCGACAGAAAAACCTGCGTCTTATGCTTTAAGCGCCGAAACGACTTACAGTGTAAAATTCTGTCCCTGTCCCGCTGATATGCAGGGCGCACCGTACAGGGTTCTTCCGGTCTGTCCCGCCCCTGCGATTCATCACTGAAGCTGGCAAATCTGCTTAAATGCTCATGCTCGTATTTTTCCTGTTCTTCCCTGATATTCATTCAAAGCCTCCTATCCGGTAAACAGTCCATCCTGTTAAAAGCGCCTATACTTTATATATTCTGCAAAGAATCTGATTTTCCTTTAATTTTTCTTAATAAAATTTCAGCACTGATGCAATCCGGACATCTTACAGTACAGCTTTAATCCTGACATTTCTGTTATTTTATTCAGGCGTTGCAAATGCTCCGGCTCCACCTGCCAAAAGGCAGACAATCAGTGCCTTTACAAGTGCTGTCATATCCATATCTGCCCCTTTTGTAAGAATAAAGGCGGCAGCCGTCAGCACGGTAAAATATAAAATACCAAAGCCCATGCCCCACAACATTCTTCTGCTTTTCTGTGCTTTTGCTAAAATATAGCCGCCGGCAAAGCATGAAAGAGCATAAATAATAACGACAGCTGCCATTACCTGCCAGTCTGACAAATGCAGACGATACAGCCCGAAGGCCGTTAACAGAAGCAAAACTGCCGTTATTACATATGCTATAATCAATGTTTTTACAAGTTGAAATCCTTTTACTGCCATTTTCCCTCCAGATTCAAGATTCATTTTTCTTAATCTATCCTATGAAAGGAAAAGCCCGGTTATACTAAAAAACTTTTAAAATCACAGATACAACTCTGTTGGATTCTACTTTTTCTACTGTAAATTCCAGATTATCCACGCGCAGTTTTTCTCCTGCCGCCGGAATCCTGTCCAGCTTTTCAATAATATAACCACCGATTGAATCATTATCTTCAGATGTCAGGGCTGTTGACAATTTTTCATTGACATCATCTAATTTATACGTTCCGTCAATATGATATGTATAATCATCGATTTTAACAAATGGTTCTGTTTCATCATTATCATACTCATCACGGATTTCCCCGACGATTTCTTCCAATAAATCCTCTGTTGTAATCATGCCTGCCGTAGAACCATATTCGTCTAATACGATTGCAATCCCCTGTGACTGTTTCTGCATTTCCTTAAACAGTTCGGAAATATTTTTATGTTCATAAACATAATAAGGCTTGCGCATGATTTTTCTGATTTCAAACTGTGTGCCATGCGGCGCAACAATTAAATCTTTTATATTTAAAATGCCGACAACATTATCCTGTTCTTCCTCATACACCGGAATCCTCGAATACATCGTTTCCCTAAACAACACCAGAATCTCATCATATCCCGTCGTAATATCTGCGGCAACCATATCAATTCTCGGTATCATAACATCTTTAGCTTCTGCATCACCAAAATCGAACAGATTGTTAATAATCTGTCTTTCATCTGATTCAATGACACCTTCTTCATGGCTGACATTAACAAATGTTCTCAGTTCTGTTTCTGTAATTGTCTTTTTATGATTCTTCGTATCAATATGGAACAATCGTAAAAAGAATCCTGCCAGAACATCTACCACATAAATAACCGGTGTCAGCACGGTCATCAGTACTTTAATAACCGGTGCATATACCAGCGCAAACTTTTCTGAATAAACGGTTGCTGTCGTTTTAGGTGTAATTTCACCGAAAATTAATACAACAATCGTTAACACACCTGTTGTAATACCCGTGGCATAATTGCCCCAGATTTTAATTGTCAGCGATGTTGCCAGCGCCGATGCTGAAATATTGACAATGTTATTTCCAATCAGAATCGCACTTAACATCTTCTGTGAATGTGCAATAATGTCTGACACAATGACCGCCCTCTTGTTCCCCTCGTCAATCAGGGTTCTGATGCGAATGTGGTTTACAGTTGTAAATGCTGTTTCTGCTGATGAAAAAAAAGCAGATAACGCAAGCAGAATAATAATTAAAATCAACTGCGTGATACTGTCCGTATCCAAAAAATCAACTCCTTTAAAAATATTTTTCTCTACATCATATCAAATAATAAAGAAGATGTCAAAGATTTTGGGGATTTTCAAAAATGCTTGACAAGATTTTAAAAGTTAAAAAATCTTCACAAAAAATTTTCAGAATTTTTTTAGAATACCGGATAAGTATATCCTGCTTCTTTCATCTTTTTTTCAAGTTCTGCGACACTGATATTCAGCTTATGAGCGCCCTGTTCCGGTGTTATGGTTTTGTCCTGCACAAAACTGTACACTGTCATCTGCTCACCTTCAAGTCTGCCTTTTTCAATGCCCATTTGTTCAAGTCTTTCAGCTACTTCGCACATATTGCTCACCTTTCCCTTTCCGTCCGATAAAATATTTTCATATCTTCTGTCCCCGGTTACCGCAGACAGCATCTTTAATACTGCATCCACATGACGGATTTCAGTCTTATTATCCGGCACATAATCTTTATTCTTTCTCTTTCGAACAAAAAAATCCGCCACTATCCTGAAATCACTCTTAAACATGGATATCTGCTCATCTGTGAGCCATGCAATTTCAAATACGTTAATCTTTAAGTCATTAACATATTCTTCCATGCCCTCCGGAATGTCAAGCAGGTCTTTTAAATGCTTTTCTGCCCTCCAGTGTTCATTTCCGAAGTACAGTACCAGTGTTATCACCGGCACGGCACTTTTTTCTTCCAACTGTCCACGGTAAGATGCACCCTCATAGCCAAACACCCTCAGCGGCATTTTCGGCTCAACGGCAGTCTGATTTTCCAGTCCGCACAGGGCTATCCGTACTTTTCCGTTCATCCAATATTTTGCGACATCCCGCTCCTGCTCGTGTAAGACACCGGTTTTGTCATTTTTATACTGGGAATGCACACCGGTATTTACAAGTGTTTCCGGCTTTATGCGCTGTTTTCCTTTGAATACCAGTACATTGACAATATCAGCAAAAATGTCATTATAATCTTCCAGTATCTTTTCTGTTAAATCTTTTATCCCCATATACCTCCCCATTTTCTTCCTTAAAATAACAAATATTCATATATACATAACAGGGGATATTCTTTAATTTTATATTTAGTTTAATCATACACCCTGTTCTTCATTTACTGCAAGAAAAATACACCGTTTAGGTGTTATTTCACCCGTGTGATATTACCCTGCTTGTCGATATGCCATACCTGCTCGCAGAGTTCATCCGGGTAGTTTTTCAGTTCATCGATGGTTAAATGTCCTACCGAATCATACCATTCCTCATCACCGGGAATTCTTTTGATGATGGTATCGTTATAGACGGTTGATGCCGCCTTTACAAGGATAATGCGGCGCTGTTTCCACTGGGCATACAGTTTTACCGTGGCGTGGTTTACGGTTGTAAGGTTCTTTACCGTATCCTGCGGCTGGTATTCCGTTCCCTGTCCGTCCGTTCTTGTATTCCATCCCATAAAGGTAAATCCCGTCCTTTCCGGCTTCTGCTCCGGAAGAACGACTTCCTCTCCATACTGCACTTCCATTCTTTCAGGCACGTTTCTTGCGGCAGTGCCTGCATTGCCGTCAAATTCGATATAGTAGGTAATCGGTGTCACCGTTTCATCCCAGAGGGCATACATAGTCGTATTTTCCTTTAAGACATAATCTGCATTGCATGGGAAGCGTGTTTCGCTCTCCGGGCTGTTTTGGGCCCATATCGCAAATGCATAGGAATGGGTATAGCCGTCAAGGTCAACGGATTCCTTTACACTTTCGCCAAGCTGTAATTTAAAGCCCTTTACTTCCTGCGGGGCGGCTGCATTGCAGTACACGGTTTTCGTTACCGGCTTTGTGGTATCATTTTCCGTTCCGCCGTTTAATTCATAGGTCAGTGTTACGTCTGCCCGGCACACGGTATAGTAGGTAATGCTGTCCGGGATTTTTAAATGTTCCTCCCCGGACTTTACCTCCATCTTTTCAGCACCTTCCGCGGTGATGTCTGCCCTGCTGTTAAATCCTACTGCCGTAACATCCGACACATTTTCCCATCCGCCATAGGTACTGCACTGTGGCGCATCGATAAGTGCATAGGTGTCATTGTTGTACATGGAGCCTTCCCTCTTATAGGTCTGTGCAAAGTCCACGAATGTCACAGTGATGTCCTTGCGGTACACGGCATAGAGTGTGACGTTTCCGGTGACGGTGTACCGGGGAAGTCCTGTTTCTGAATCACTTTCCGTATTCCATCCGGCATGTTCCCAGCCGTTTTTGTATGCTGCAACGGAAAGGTCGGCATCCGCACCGTAGTAGGTCTTTACGGTTTCCTTATCCGCCGACGTACCGCCATTTGTTCTGTAGTCATAGGTAACGGTGCATACCGTCCTGTCATAATAAAGTCTGACCGTGGTATTTCCCTTGACTTCCGTCTGCGTGCGGTTTCCATTCTCCTGAAGTGTTTTGTTTTCGTTGAAGGAAAGTCCCTTTATTTCACGGGCAAGGTCTTTATGCACCAGTGTTTCGCCGTAGTACGGTGTTAAAGCTTCTGCCACGGACGGCTTGTCCGGATAGTTTCCTGACGTATCCATGTAGTAATGCTCAACGGTGACGGTATATTCATTGGTCTGTGATGCAGAGCATGCCTTTAACGTGACATTTTCTTCCGGCATGACAAATGTTACCGGATTTGATGTCTTTGATGTGCCGTTTCTGAAGGTAAGGCGTGACTCTGTTTCAAATCCTGCAAAACGGTAGGTATACTGCGCGGTCTTTTCGCTGAGCGTAACGGATGCCGTTACATTTTCTCCCCAGCGGTATGTACCCTCCCCGCTTTTTGCACTGAAAGCATCGGCATTGTCGTATGTTACTGTTACATTGTAAGTCTGTCTGTAAATATCAACGCTTGTTGTATAGCCTTCTGTCTGGTACTGTCCGCTGACTGTATACTTTACTGTCGCCGGTCTTACCCACTTATCTGTATCAAGACTGCCAAAATCATAATCAACCGTATCTCCGGTCCTGAAATCCTTATCAAAAATGGTGGTGTATGAAGTCCATGTGCCGTCTGCATTTTCATAACGTACACGTATCTTCTGGTTAAAAATAAGGTTTTCAGACTGTGTTGTATATTTTGCATACAGCGTTGTATTTCCTGCCGGTGTGTATGTATCTCCTGCGCCGCCGACACGCTTTGTAAGGGCAGAATCCAAATACCAGCCTTCGAAAGTATAGCTTACATTCTTTCCGTCAATCTCAACGGAAGCTTTTTCTGCATTTGGAAGTGTAACTGTGCCGTTGGTATAATCTGCTTTTACATTTACCGTGCCGCCGTTTGCGGTCAGGTTTTTAAAGCTTAATGCCGGAAGCCAGTAAGATGCTCCATTGAACGTTCTGCCTTCATCAATACCATGTTCCCGGTAATGCAGGATTGCCCACATGGTATCATAGGTATTGTTTGTTGCCCTTAAAAGGTCCGAGTTGCCGTTATAGTATGCCGCCCAGTTCCATGTGCCGACCGACCAGCCGTCCCAGCCTTTCACCTCACCGTGAGTGGTATTGCTGTCCAGCTGTTCATTCCAGCCGTTAAATGTTCCCGGCGCATCGGTGTTTGAACTGTTAATTGCTGCCGTGCCGCCGTTGGTTTCATAGCTTACGGTGTAGGCTCTTTTGGCTTTCAGGAAATCATAGGTTCTGTCATATTCGTATGTTCTTACCGTATCTGTTGTCGCATTTCCGTTTTCATCAAGAAGCGTACCGCCGTCTGCGTTGTAATCCACCTTGTAATTCGTGCTTGTCCACTCTGCTGATAAGTTGATGGTGTTGTCCCACAGATACCACTGCTGGTTGTCGCTGCCGTGATAACCGCTGATTGTAATATTTGTCCCGTTATCTGTGCTATATCCCCACAGGTCAAGCACCAGTGAGGAAGAATCCAGTGAAGTACAGTTTCCAAGCTTTGAGCAGATGTAGAAGTATCCGTCCCCTGCCATTTTTAACGTCCACAACTGGTTATCGCCGCCGTGGTATGTATACTGCTGGACATTTGCACCGGCTGCTGTTCCGTCTACGTCAAGCACTTTTCCGGAATAGTTGTTTCTGATCGTCCAGTACGGCACACCGTTTTCAGTCTTTACATATTCAAATGCAAACATCTGCGCATTGCCGTTTATGCAGTCCCATATCTGTACATTGGCACCATTGTCAATACTTGCAGCATTAATATCCACGCATTTATATCTGCCGCCGCACTTTGTACGGATTGATGTAAGCCCGGACAGCTGCGGCATGCTTTCCCTGCCGCTTCCTGATACGGTTCCTGTCGTGTTCATAAACTGGTCTTTTTGGATCCAGTTTCCACTTCCTGAATATCCGGTCTTTTTGAAGTTGAATACGCTGTACTTATTGTCAATGCCCTGGGCTGCGTTATAGGAAATAACGTAATCGCCGGTATTGTCAGCACCGTTTCCCATGTAGCTTACAAACTGGTCTGCGTGTGACCACTGGGCTTCAAAGGTGGCATTGGCAAACAGTGAGGAATAGTATTTGCTGTCTGAAAGCATCGTTGCAAGCTGTCCGGCATCGTATACCTTTCCTGCCTGCTTGCCGCCTGCTGATGTAATCTTCCAGCCGGTGAATACATAACCCGGTCTTGTCGGTGTTTCAACCACACTGACATTATTAATGCCAAGGCGCTCCATGCTCTTAACACCGCCGCCGTCACTGAATGTGCCGCCGTCCGCATAGAATGTGTAGGTAAACGGCTTTGTGACAAGCTGGATAATGTCAAATCTGTCATGTAAATTATCTGGTCTAAATGTATGTTCTGAACCACCACCAACTGCAAGGCTTCCCTTCGCCCAGCGGAATACCGGCATGACATAAGCCACACGGCTTTCACGGTCTGACTGGGAGACACCTGACGGATAGCCGCTTGCACCGTAAGACGAATGGTTTAACTCCTGTCCGACCGTCCAGGATTCGTTGACACCTCTCCAGTCCCCGTCAAACACCACGTTGCCATCAGCATCATACTCACCCATCGACCAGTAAAAGTAAAGGTTATTACCTGAGTTGTTTCCCTTAATATAGGTCAGTCCGCCTTCATCTTCCGTATCATTCTGTGCCGCAACGATGCTGACTGTCATGCCGTCTGTCACACGCAGCTTATGCGCATACATGACACGGCTGTCCTCATTTCCCACGACATTGTCATAATGGTGGTTTGTACCGGTATAAATAGTTCCATCCGGACCGGCATCAAGCGTCTGGTTCCAGCCATAGTCTTTACAGCCTGCTTTTAAATCATATGCAGCCACCGCTGTCAAGTCACTTTCTCCGCGGTTACAGATATCCTGCCAGGTAAGCGGTGCCGCCTTTGCACTGATTAATGCAGAAGCCAGCATCACCGCCGCCAGTACTACCACAAATACGACCGCCGCCAGCGGCTTAAACCGTATCTTTTCTTTTTTCATCTTCATTGAACTTCCTCTCTTTCCATAAAAATCATCTTTTTCTGCCTGCGATAAAAATATGACAGACAGAAAAAATAAAAATCGAGGCAGAATATAAACTCTGCCTCGACTGCACATTTTACTATTTTATTTTTGTTTTTTATTCTTACATCATAAACCATGACATATACACATTTAAAACACCGTCTTTGATATATGGACGGATATCTGTTCTCTGTGCTACTTCTTTTGAATCAATAGGTATTCCATCCTCGGTAACAGCTGAAGCCGTAATGATATAATCTGATGTAAAACCATAATCATCCGGACACCAGTATGAAATATACACCGGCTCTGTGATATTTCCTTCCTTGTCTACCGGCACCGCAAGGTATTCGATGTATCCGATCAGTCCGCTTGTATCAGGATCCGCATCTGTAACCGCTCCCGTTCTGTCCCTGTCGTGGTGTACGACCTGAATCACGATGGTATCCATCACCTGACCGTTTCTGACTGCCTTGCCGTCTACCGTGCCGGAGTATTCTGTCGCTACCCTGCCGTTTACGACGTACCATG
>ERZ1027038.464-NODE-464-length-16788-cov-5.168948_pt1 | contig 16788 bp, 16 predicted proteins | sample MGYA00519439_ERZ1027038 | MGnify/ENA primary metagenome ERZ1027038 (study PRJEB26926, sample SAMN06164807) | human gut metagenome | biome: ENVO:00009003; feature: ENVO:2100002; material: ENVO:00002003 | host: Homo sapiens | place: USA | collected 2012 ... | reverse complement strand
CGCTGATCAGGCTCATCGTCAATTGCTTCTTCACCTCTTTATTATACCTCTTTCCCGACCTTTTGGCTGTTCTTTCTTTGTGCGGGATTGCCTTAGGAAAGAAGGGTGTGCTGCTGATGTCTGTAGCGCGCCAAGTGACTATGTGGTTTTAATCTTGCATCCATTAACAAACAGCCCCGGAAACCTCATAAATTATGATGTTACATATCATTGTGTAATCAACAAAGAAGGCAAAACTGTTATTTCACCCATGGAGGACCATATCGAACTGAGTGGTGAAAATCCGGGTGTGTTCTGTTGCAGGCATGATAAGAACTACTATCTGATGTCGGAATACGGCACTAAATTGACTAAAAACTATAAGGGAATATGGGGACCAAGGAACGGTTACTATCTGTATCAAGATTATAATGGTCTAAGGGGTTATCTGAATCAGGACGGCTCTATCGCAATTCCTGCACAGTATAAAAATGCAAGGCAATTTGGAGCAGGATATGCGCCCGTTTGCACAGAAGATGGATGGCATATCATCAATCCTTTAGGCGAAATCGTATATTAATCAAACATCAAAACGCGCGCCCCTCTTGTCATATCCGGCGGAAGGGGCACGTTTTGCATCACCTCTGAATCTGTTCCCAATGCTGGGGTCTTTGATTTTCTTGTCTTCCGCGAACAACAGCACATCCTCGACTTCGGCATAGTCGCTTTCGCAAAATACGGAAACCGGCTCAGTGCCTTCCTTCTCGAAAGGCGACTGAGCCGGTTCAATCAATGATGCGCTTTTACGCGAATTGTACATCTGCATTAAACTTCCCATTCACGAACACCACACCCTTGCGTCCGTCGCGCAGCGTCACTTCCGCGCGGAGGTCGTCCGTGCCAAACATGAAGTCCACATGCACGCGCGAGTGGTTCAGATTCACGCGATCCCACTCTGCAAAGTCCGTGCCGGAAAGGCCTTTGAACAGAATGTTGAACCCGCGGCCGAGCGCCATGTGGCATGCCGCGTTTTCATCCAACAGCGTCTCCATGAACAGCAGCCCTGTCTTTGCCAGCGGCGAATCGCACTGCACAAATGCCACTTCGCCCAGATACCGGCTGCCTTCGTCCGTGTCCAGCAGGGACTTGAGCGCATCGTACCCCTTTTCGGCATAGAAATCCACCACCTGGCCGTCGCGGAAGGTGAAACCGAAGCCATCCACCACCGTGCCATTCAGCATCAGCGGGCGGCTTGCCTTGACTGTGCCGTTGACGCGGAATTTGTCCGGGCTGGTGGATACCTCCGCCGTCGGGATGTTCGGCAGATACATGTCCGGCGTATAATCACCGCCCATGGCGCCGACCCACAGCACGCCCGGCTGAAAGCCGACGGTGATATCCGTGCCGATGCCATTGGTGTAGTGGATGCTGTCGATGTCCTCGCGATTGAGGATGTCGGCGAACTGCCCGTTTTCGCCCATAGCGTCCAGCCAATTGCGGATGGGGGCGTTTTCGTCAATGCGGCAGACGCTGAATAGCACGTCCCACAATTTTGCCACGCCATCCGACACGTTCAGCGCCGGGAAAAGAAACTTTGCCCAATTTTCCGACGGCGCGGTAGAAATGCACCAGTGCATCCCATTTTCTGCCGTCCCCTTGCGGAGAATGTTGCGCGTGTTGTTGCCGTGCTGCTGCACGTTGGCAACGCGCTGGGGGTCAGCGCCCTCGAACAACGTCGGATAAGCAGGAAGAATCCGCAGAGAACACGCGCCCTGTTGGATGTATGCCGCGTAGGATTCTGTTTCCCACGGCGCAACGGCGGAAAAATCCTCCTGCGTGTCGGAAAGTGCGCGCTCCCGGTCGACATACGGCTCTGCCCAGTGGATGATAACGTCCTTTGCGCCGCGCTGAAACGCCTCGTGGCTGAGCGCACGGGCGAGCGGGTAGTTTTCTGCATCAATGTCCAGCAGCAGATACTGCCCCTTTTGCAGATTCACGCCCAAGCCAATCAGCAGTTCGGCGTATTTTGCCAGCTTTTCCTCAAAGGTCAGCATGTTTTTCTCCTTTCGGCGCGCATCAGCAAAGCGCAATCGCTTCGATTTCCAGTTCTGCGTTTTTCGGCAGCGCCGCCACCTGCACGCAGGAGCGCGCGGGTGCGTCCGTCGCGAAGAACTCCGCATATGCCGCGTTGATGGTCTGGAAGTTCTTTAAGTCTTTGACGAAAATCGTCGTTTTGACCACCTTGTCAAGGCTGCTGCCAGCCGCTTCAAGAATCGCGGTGACGTTGCGCAGCGAATGCCGCGTTTGCTCAGCGATATCGCCCGTGGAAAGCTGCCCTGTCGCCATATCAATGGGCAGACAGCCCGACACGAACACCAAATTGCCCACCTTGATGCCCTGAGAGTACGGCCCGATCGCACCCGGCGCCTTTGCCGTTGCAACAACCTGTTTTTCCATGTTCCTCTTCCTTCCTATCAATCCAGTTTCAGTTGACTGTAAAGCGGCGTGGACGGACGAAAATCGCATCCGTTCGGCAGCAGCTTCATCAGCTTCTTCCACAATCCCAGTTTCATGCCGTCCGCCAGCGGGTTTTCTGCTGAGTAATTCAGGCAGATAAGTTTCGGATGCTCATCCGTGCCGCCGGAAAGCGTATCAGTGAAAAGCTGGCGCGTCACTTCATCGAAATTGCCGGAATAGACGCGGCTTTCGTCAAACACACCGCTGTCGCGCCCTTCCTGCACATCGATGGCATTGGCGACCAAGTACGCCTTGCCCTCCTTCGTGACCAGATACACGCCGCTGCCGACGACGACCGAGCCGAAAATCGCCTTCACCGCCGGGTCGGAGCGTTCGCGCGTTGCCGTCAGCCAAGCGTCATAGCCCATTTCGCGCAGCCAAGCCGCCGCAATCTGCACGTTCTCTCGATTACTGTCGTACTTCACGCTTCCGCCACCCCTTCCTTGTACGGAATCAGGTACAATTCTTTCTGCCGATGGCTCAGCAACTCACAGCCGTTCTTCGTTACGACGATATCATCCTCGATATGCGCGCCGACCAGTCCGTTGATGCAGCTGGGTTCAATAGCATAGACCTCGTTTTCACGCACGATGCCTTCTGTCAGCCGGCCGCGTTTCTTTGCCGCAAGCACCGTTCCGCCGTCATGACACGCACGGCCAAGCTGATGTCCTGTTGCAATGCCGGGGTCATTCACGCCGAAATCAATCAGCCGCTGATGATTGAGCAGGTTGATTTCCCAGCCGTGAACGCCCGGTTTCATGGCGGAAAGCACCATATCGATGTTGCCGTTCACGAAATCGAAATAACGCTGCACTTCCTCCGGCGCTTTTGTTTCGCCTTTGCGCAGGGCATAGAAGGTACGACTCACGTCGCTGCTGAAGCCCTTGTGCCAGCAGAAGAAATCCAGAATCAGCACGTCGCCGGGCAGCGTCTTAACCGCCATCGGCCCGCGGTGCGACATGCCGCCGCGCAGGTTCAGCAGCATCGGCGGGGTGTCCGGACCGCCGCCCTCACTGCTCACCAGTCCGCGTTTCTTCATTTCCCGAACGAACAAATCGCTGATTTCCAGCTCTGTCATGCCCTGCTGAATCTCGTCGCGGCAGACGGCGATGCACTCCTCTGCCAGTGCAATGGATTCCCGCAGGCGCTGAAGCTCAATGGGGGATTTCAGCGCGCGCACCGTGTCCATCATTTCCGCGGCGGACGTGACTTTTTGCTCCAGCTCCTCCATTGGCAGGTGGAAATAGCGGAACACATAGGTGAATGCGCCCAGCGTCAGACCGTCGGCGCTCGTGTCGTCCTCGCTGTAATCCAACGCCAGGCGGGTGATGGGCTGTGCATCCATCAGCGCGGTGAAAGCGGATGCAAAATCTTCCGTGTAGGTTTGAATGGTTACATCCGTAAGCCTGGCAAACTTCTCCGCTTCCGACGAATGTACCAGCAGCGCATGAGCGCCGCTTTGGCGGAACAGCGCTGCACAGAGATGCTCAGTCGTCTGGTCGAAGAGCAGCTCAAAGTAGCCGTCGCTGCCCTGCCGGGAAAGAATCAGAAATGCATCAAAATCTTGCCTCTGCATTTCTGCGCTTAGCTGGACGATTTTCTCGTTTGCCAGCAGAATATGCTCGTTCATGCCTGTTTGCCCTCCTCATAGCGGAAGCAGGCGACGCTGTGCCCTGGCTTCACCTCGCGCAGTGTCGGCTTTTCCGTGCGGCAGCGTTCCGTGGCATAGGGGCAGCGCGTGCAGAAGCGGCAACCTTGCGGGATGTTGTCGATGCCGGGAATTTCGCCCTGCATGATGATTTTCTCGCGCTTGCGCTCAGGGTCGGTGTCCGGCACGGAGGACAGCAGCATCTGCGTATACGGGTGCAGCGGATGCTCAAACAACGACTGCTTGCCAGCATACTCCATCATTGCGCCCAGATACATTACCGCGATCCGGTCGCTCAAGTGCTTTACCACGCGCAGGTCGTGGCTGATGAACAGGTAGGTGATGTGGTATTCCGCCTTCATTTTTTGCAGCAGATTCACCACCTGCGCCTGTACGCTGACATCCAGCGCGCTGACAGGTTCGTCACACACAATCAGCGCTGGGCGCAGGGCAATGGCGCGCGCAATGGCAATGCGCTGCCGCTGACCGCCGGAAAACTCGTGCGGATAGCGCAGCATCTGTTCCTCGGACAAACCGACTTCATGCAGCAGCTTTATCACCGCTTCCTCGCGCTCCGCCTTCGTCTTGTACAGGTGCTGAATCTTCATACCCTCGCTGATTTGTGCCTTCACGTTCATGCGGGGGTCTAAGCTGGAATACGGGTCTTGGAAAATCATTTGGATGTTTCGGCGCAGGGGGCGAATCTGCCGCGTCGAAAGATGTGTGATGTCCGTGCCCTGAAAGACGATCTGACCGTCGGTTGGCTCATACAGGCGCACAAGGCACTTGCCGACGGTCGATTTTCCGCAGCCGCTTTCGCCCACCAGCCCCAACGTTTCGCCCTCCGCAATGGAGAAGGAAATGTCGTCCACTGCTTTAAGCGTGGTTTCGCCTTCGTCGCCGCCCTTGACGGAAAAATACTTCTTCAGGTGCGATACAGTCAGCAAATCAGCCATTCTCCCACTCCTTTCGGTAGTTCTCATCGTATTTCAGGCAGCGGACGCGCCGGATGATGCCACTTTCATCAGCAGGCAGGGTCATCATCTTCGGCTCCACCTTGCGGCAGCAGTCCTTGGCGTATTTGCAGCGGTTGCAGAACGCGCAGCCGATGGGCATGTTATAGATGCTTGGCACTGTGCCTTCAATCGTCTCCAAATGCTCTTTTTCCTCTGTCAGGCTCGGCATGGATGCCATCAGACCTTCGGTGTAGGGGTGCAACGGACGGTGGAACAGCGGAATGACATCCGCTTCCTCCACAATCTGCCCGGCGTACATGACGGCAACGCGGTCTGCGTTCTCCGCAATTACGCCCATATCGTGCGTCACAAGGATGACTGCCGAATGCGGCTGGGCTTGCTTGAGCTGGCGGAGCAATTGCAGAATCTGTGCCTGTACGGTCACGTCCAGCGCGGTGGTCGGCTCATCGGCAATCAGTATGTTCGGCTGACATGCCAGCGCCATGGCAATCATCACGCGCTGGCGCATCCCGCCAGAGAGCTGATGCGGATATTGCAGCACGCGCTTTTCCGGACTGGAAAGGCCAACCATCCGCAGCAACTCCACGGCGCGCTTTTCGGCTTCCTCCTTGTGCATGTGCAGGTGGAAGCGCAGCGGTTCACACAGCTGATAGCCGACCGTAAAGACGGGGTTCAGGCTCGTCATCGGCTCCTGAAAAATCATAGCGATTTTGTTGCCCTGAATCTTGCGCATTTCCTTGGGGGAAAGCTTAAGCAAATCTGTACCCTCGTAGATAATTTCGCCGCTGCGGATTTTGCCGCCGATGCTTGGCACAAGCCCCATCACGCTCATGCCGCTGACACTCTTGCCGCTGCCGCTTTCGCCGATGATGCCCAGCGTCTGCCCTTCCTCCAAGGTGAAATTCACGTCACGGACGGCCTGTCCCTCGCGGCGGCGCTTGTAAAAGGAGACTTTCAGGTCCTTGACTTCGAGAATCACGTTTCCCATAAAAGCACTCCTTTCTCAGCGCGTTTTCGCGTCGAACGCGTCACGCAGGCCGTCGCCAATCAGGTTGATGCACAGCACCGTCACCAGAATGCACAGTCCCGGCGGAAGCCAAATCCACGGGCGATTCAGCAGCGTGGTGAGGTTGGTGGCGGCGTTAATCATGTTGCCCCAGCTGGGAGTAGGCGGCGCAACGCCCACGCCGAGGAACGACAGAGACGCCTCTGTCAGAATCGCGCTGGCAATGGACAGCGTGGCTTGAACGACCACGGGCGCGATGATGTTGGGCAGCACATGCGTAAAGACGATGCGAACGTTGCCTGCGCCCAGCACGATGCTGGACTGCACATACTCCAGTTCGCGGATTTTGAGGATTTCGCCGCGCACCAGACGTGCCGTACCCGTCCAGCTGACCAAGCCGATAATCAGCATGATGGTGTAAATTGTTGGCGTGATGAAGCAGGAAATGGTGATAATCAGGAACATGACGGGGAAGCAGATGACCACATCCACCGTGCGCATGATGAGGCTGTCCGCCAGCCGTCCGCCGAAGCAGGCGAGGCAGCCCGCCAGAATGCCGATGGCGACGGAAATCAGGCAGCTGATTAAGCCGACGCTCAGCGAAATGCGGCCGCCGTAGAGCAGGCGGGCGAACACGTCGCGCCCGATGCTGTCCGTGCCTAAAATGTGCTCGGCGCTGGGGGCGCTGTACTTGTCAATCATGCCGTTTTCCTTGTAGTTCTCCGCCAGCGGGTCGTAGGTGCAGATTTTGTCCGCAAATACCGCCAGCAGAATCAGCGCAAGGAGGATGATGAGGCTGATGACCGCCAGCTTGTTGCGGCAGAATTTCTCCGCTGCGCGCCGCATGGTGCTTTCGCCCTTGACGGCCCGAACTGTATTCTGGCGCATGGTCATTCCCCCTTTCCTTTGGATACGCGAATGCGCGGGTCTGCCACGGTGTAGAGCATGTCGGCAATGAAGTTGCCCAGCAGCACCAGCACAGCGGTAATCAGGTTCAGTGCCATCAGCTCGGAATACTCGCGCGCGGTGATGGCCTTGATGCCCAGCGTGCCCAAACCCGGCCAGTTGAAAATGGATTCGACAATGTACGATCCGCCCAGCAGCCCCGGCAGCGACAGCCCGAAGAGCGTGATAATCGGGATGAGGGCATTGCGCAGCGCATGGACGAAAATCACGCGCTTTTCGCCTAAGCCCTTGGCGCGCGCTGTGCGGATGAAGTCCTCATGGATAACATCCAGCATACTGGAACGCGCATAGCGGGTAATGCTCGCCGTCTGCGGCAGCGCCATGACGATAGCGGGCAGTGTCATGTGGCGCACAACATCCACAAAGCCTGACCAACCGGTTAGCTCCACGCCAATGGTGCGCATGGCGCCAGTTGGGAACCAGCCTAACTTTAGGCTGAACACATACACAGAGCCAAGTGCAAGGAAAAAACTCGGCACAGCCACGCCGATGAATGCCAGTACCGTCAGGATGTAATCACCGACAGAGCCGGAATGCGTCGCGGAATAAATGCCGAAAATCAGACCGAACAGCAGACTGATGGCGTAGGACGTGAGCGTGAGAAGGAGTGTCGGACCGATGCGCTCGGTGATGATGTCCGTCACACTGCGGCCGCTCATAACGCTGTAACCCAGATTGCCCTGAAGAATCTGCCCCAGCCACTTGAAATACTGCACATAAATGGGGTCGTTGAGTCCCAGCGCATCCTCTGCCGCCTGAATGTCCTCCATGGACAGCTTCGGGTTAATCATCGTCTGCAGCGGCGAGCCGGGCGCGATTTTCATGATGAGAAACGTCAGCAACGTGATGCCGAAAAGAATCGGAATCATTTGCAGCAGACGTTTGAGCACATAGTGGCGGCCCACAAAGGCACGCACTTTCCTCAGGGTTTTCAAACTTGCGTCACATCCTCGTCTGATGCCACACTGTCCGCGGACAAAAGTATGTCCGCGGACAGCAGGCGGTTTCTGGGGGCGTTTGCCCCGATGGAATTATTTCGTGAAGGAAGGCAGGTTCACCAGATTGCTCAGGCTGTTGATGACCACGCCGTCTATCGTGCCGTTTGCAACCCAGACGGTGTTCTTTTCCACAAACGGGAAGAGCAGCGCGTTGTCCAGCATGTAGGTGTTGATTTCGTGGTAGATTTCCGTGCGCTTGGCCTGATCGGTTTCCGCCTGACCAGCGTACCAGAGAGCATCGAGGGTTTCATCTCCGCAGCGGTTGAAGTTGAAGCCGCCCTTCGCAGCGTCAAAGTCAGAGCAGTAGAGAACCATCAGCCCGGACGGATCGCCGTCGCCGCCGCCAAAGGTGTAAGTGCCGTAATCCGCTGTCTCCTGATTGCCGATGGTTTCTACCATGACCGACCAGTCCACCAGCTTGATGTTGACCTTAATGCCGGACTTCTTCAGGGAGGACTGCCACAGGGTGAGCAGATCGTTCTGCTCACTGCCGGTGCACAGGGAGGTGAACGCCAAGGTCACACCGTCCTTCTGATAGTAGCCGTCATTGCCCATGACGTAGCCGTCAGCTTCCAGAATGCTCTTTGCCTTGTCATGATCCTCAGTGTAGGGATAGGCGGACTTGTCCGCAGCCCAGTTTCGGTTCACGAACACGGAGCAGGAGCCTTCGCCGTAATCGCCGAAAACAGCCTTCGCAATGGTCTCAGGCGTGTAGGAGTACAGGATGGCGCGGCGTACTTCCACATCAGAAAGCGGACCCTTGATGAGGTTCGGGTAGAGCGGATAGTTACTGCCGGAACAGACATACGTCTTGGTGTTGTCCATGAACGCCAGCGTTTCTACGTCCTCAATCGGCGCCTTAAACATGTCGATTTCGCCATTCATATAGGCGTTGACGAACGTCGTTGCGCTTTCAGCAAAGCGGAAAATCACGGTGTCAATCTGCGCCGGTTCACCTGCCCAGGCTTCGTTCTTGACGAGCTTGATGTATTCGCCGTGTTCCCAAGTGACGAGCTTGTACGGGCCGTATGTCACGGGATGTTCCGCGAAATCGGTCTTTGCCCAGTCGCTGAAGGAAACGCCGGACAGCACATGCTCCGGTAAAATCGCACCGGGGTCGCAGTAGTAGCCGAGGAATGTGGGATCCCATGCGCTCAGCTGCACAGTCATCGTGTAGTCGTCCACTTTCTGTACACCGCTCATGCCCACTGTTTCGCCGCTGTGCGCTTCCGCATAGCCCGCAATGCTGGACACGTTCGTACTCGCGCCGCCGGTGTAATCCGCGCTTGCCAGCGTGTTGAGCGTGAAAATCACATCGTCGATGGTCAGCGGCTCGCCGTCCGTCCAGGTGTAGCCTTCACGCAGCTTCCAAGTGTACGTCAGCGTGTCGGCATCAAATTCGCAGCTTTCCAGCATCAGTGGTTCGGGGATGCTGGTCTCGTCGTTCCGCTTGAACAGATACGGCATCATCTGCATGATGACCATGGCATCCTTATCCGCCGTATACATATACGGAATGATAGTATCCGGTTCGCCAACCAGACCAATCGTGATCTGGGTACTGCCTTCCGCCAGCGCCGCGCCCGAAAGCAGTGCGGTGAGCAGGAGGCAGAGGGTCAACAGAAAAGAAAAAACTCGCTTCATCGTTCAAGCCCTCCACTTCGTTCATTTCCTGAATCCTGCAAGTTTTTGACGAGCTGGATTCATTTTCTTTCACACGCTGGAGCAATGAACTTGCCCTGCGTGTTGACGGTATTCTAACAATTTTTTGTGCCACAGTCAAGTCTAATTCGAAAAAGATTTTGTACTTATCGTGTTTTTTGGGCGTTTTCCACTCCACTTACTCGATATTATTTAAAATAGAAGTGGAATTTAACTCGGAGTACCAGAAAGTTGCGAATTAGCACACAATAATTTGTGCGTGCGAGCAAAAAACATTTGACATTTGAACAAAGGCAAGGTATAATCAAAACGAATGGAAAATCAATTTTCCATCTTGAAGTTATGCAAAACACGGATTTCCCCCTTTTTTCCCTGAAAGCAAACCTTTCGACGCTGCCTGCAAAGCATCGGAAGAGAATGGAGGAACTTGAGCCATGAAGCAGAACCTTTTCTCTGATGACGCCGTTCGGCTGGATATACTGCGCCAGCGCAGTTACAGTATGCGCTGGGCGAGCTTGCCGGAGGACGTCATCCCGCTGTCGAGCGCTGATCCGGATTTTCCGCCGTCGCAGGAAATACTCGATACGCTGCATGAATATTTGAACGGCGGCTACATGCCGTATGTGCCGCCGCTGGGCATCACTGGGCTGCGCGAGACGCTGGCGGAAGGCATTTGGAAACGCAAGCATGAGAAAACAGAGCCGGAATGGTTCATTCCGACGGACAGCGCGGCGCGCGCCATGCAGATTGCTGCGGCGGCCGTCCTTGCGCCCGGCGACGAAGCAATCATCTTTGACCCGGTTGACCTGATGTTTGGTGTCAGCATCGGAATGGCGGGCGGAAAAGCTATCTACTATCCCTGCCAGAAGCACGGTGGGCATTGGGATTTTTCCGATTTAGAAGGGTACATCACCCCGAAAACGCGGATGCTCTGCTTGTGCAATCCGCATAATCCGCTGGGCAAGCTGTATTCCGTTGCGGAGTTGCGGAAGATTCTGGATATCGCTAATGCACATGGGCTGTATATCCTCAACGACGAGGTATGGTCGGACATTATCTATTCGGAAGTGCCCTTCCACAGCCTAATGGAGTTCCCGAAAGAGGACACGCAGCACGTTATGACAGTCTACGGCTTCTCCAAAGGCTTCTCGATGGCGGGTATCCGCGGCGGATACCTGATTTGTCCGGAAAAAGCGCTCTTTGACCGCGCATTCGACGTGTCGGGCGTGGGCGTGACGGTTGGCGGCGTGCCGTGCCTGACACAGGTAGCGATGAAAGCCGCGTTCGAGAAGGGCTTCCCGTGGGTGGATGCGTTCGTGGCGCACCTGCAAACCTGCCGCGATATGGCGTATGACCGCCTGAACGCTATGCCCGGCATCCATGCCGACAGGCAGGAGGCGACATTCGTCACTTTCTTCGATATGCGGGAGACGGGCGTCAGCAGCGACGACTTCGCGCGCTACATTCTGGAGCGCAGCCGCGTGTACCTCGTGCCCGGCAATAAGCAGTGGTTTGGGCCGGGCGCGGCGGGGCATGTCCGACTGTGCTACGCAACCAGCCACGCCATTTTGCAGGAAGGGCTTGACCGCATCGAACGCGGCGTTCAGGAATTGATGAACGGCGGACGGCTCCCCAATTCATAAGAAAGGTGGCAGATTTATGTCCATCCGAAACCGTACTTACCTATCGCAGTTCATCCCCGTTGTACGGGGGCTGCAGCAGTATTTGGGTGATATGTACGAGGTCATCCTGCATGACGTAAGCGAACCGAACGCCTCCATCGTCTTTATTGCGGGGGATTTGACGCACCGTACCGTCGGCGACCCGCTGACCAACGTCGTCATTGAGGAAATGAAGCGCCACGGCGACGACGCGCAGGATATGATCGGCTACCTCTCCGAGCTGCCGGATGGGCGGCATTTCAAGTCCTCCACCGTATTCCTGCGCGACGAATCCGGCATTCTGCGTGGCTGCCTGTGTATCAACATGGATATATCGCCCTATCAGTCCGCGATTGATTTGCTCAGCCGCGCTGTTTCGACCATGAAACCGCAGAACCCGGAAATCTTCACGCGAAACATCACCGAAGTGGTGGATACCATCGTCACCGAGCAGTTCCGGCAGACCCCTGTTTCGCCGGAGGATATGACGAAAACGCAGCGCATTGCTTTCATCAGTGAACTGGAACGCAAGGGCGTTTTTGAGGTAAAGGGATCCGTAGAACGCGTGGCACAGCTGCTGGGTATCAGTGTTTTTACGGTATACAGCTACCTGAAGGAAGTCCAGAAGGACTAACACATAATAGGAAAGGATTGAACGATTATGCTGACCAATCACCGCATTGAAAAGCTGCAGGAAAAACTGCGTAAAGAGAAACTCGACGGCGCTGTGTACGCCACGAGCGCAAGCTTGCAGTACCTCTTAGACGACACGACCTACCCGTGGCAGCGCACGCCGGAAACGGGCTTCTATGTTTTCCCTGGTACGCCGATGTACTCTACCGAGCGGAGCTACTTCCAAGCCAAGCCGGATGTGCTGCTGTTTGTGCCGCGCGAGGGGGCGGCGACCGTGCTGGCAACCTACGAGCGTGCCCGCACCATGTCGAACACGCCTGTGGACATCAGCTGCTATTATGTCATGCTGGCTGCGAATCTGGTGGACGTGGTGCGCGGCTGCAAGCGGCTGGGCGTGGGGCTGTGCGCCTTCACGGCGATTGAGAAGATGCTCAAGGAAGAGGGCGCGGAGGATATCGCCTGTGTCCCGGCGGAAGGGCTGGTGGAGGCGCTTCGGATGATTAAGGAGCCGAAGGAAATTGCAGCCCTGCGCCGCGTTGCTGCCTTCACCGATGAGTGCATGGCGACCATCTGCGATATGCTGCGTCCGGGCGTGACACAGTGGGAGGTGGAGAACCGTCTGAATCAGCTGGGGCTGGAGCATGGCTGCTCTGACGTGCCGTTCTCGCCGTCCTGCACATTCACCAAGACCGGCGACCCACGCTGCCAAGACAAAATCGGTACGATTCCCAAGGACGAACCCCTAACCCCCGGCACGGCGATTGCCTTCGACAACGGCTTCGTCATGGACGGCTACTGCTCCGATTACGGTCGTTCGTTCTACTGTGGTCCTGCCCCGCGCCACATTGCGGACGCATACAAGGCGCTGCAAACGGCGCAGCTGGAGCTGCTTGACCACATCAAGCCTGGCGTCAGTATGTCGTGCACTTTCGCGAAGCTGCACGAGACGCTTTCCCGCCTCGGCTACGGTGAGAACCTGCGCAACTTCGCCAACATCGGCATGATGGGGCATCAAATCGGCATTGATGTGCACGAAATTCCGTGGCTGCACAATACAACGCCGGAGGTTTTTCAGCCCGGCATGGTGATGTGCATTGAGCCGAAGCTGTGGCTGCCCGGCGAGGCGTTCATGCGTACGGAGGATATGGTGCTGATTACCGAAACCGGCTGTGAATCCCTGACGGTGTTCGACCGGAACTGTTACGAACTGCCGCTGGAATAAGCAAAAGAATACTTGAAAACGCCTGCTTCCTGACGATGCGTGAGGGGGCAGGCGTTTTTGCGTGTCGCGGGCAGAACGAAAACCATTTTCGGAAACGCTGGATGATTTTCGTAAATTTACAAGCTGAAGCACTTGACATATATCAAGCGTTACGCTATACTACAAGTAAAATGACACTTGCGGTCAATAAAATGCCATTAGCACCATCAAAGTTATGCCTCTTACGAGGGGAGGATTGGGCGGCATAACGAAGGCAACGTTTACTTTACGACCGACATGAAGGTAACACCTCTGCCGCCCAATCCTCTGTTTCGTTTACTTGACAATTTGCGACACTAAAGGAGGTCTCCACATGCGCCGACTGCTGACACTCTTGCTATGCTTGACAATGTTGATTCCCGCCCTTCCTGCCACGGCGGAAGAAACTGAACAGCGCTTAGTGATTGCGATTACTTCCGAAGAAGATGCGCTGAATCTGCCCCTTGAAGAAGCCTTCTTCAAGGCGAATCCGGGTGTGACCATTGAATACCGTTTGTACAGTTCAAATCAACTCAACAGCCTTCTAATGACCAATCAGACAGATTTTGATATGATTATCACGGGGTATGCCGGGCTGATGGATATGGTAGAAAAGGACTATCTGCTGACGCTTGACCAGATTGGGCTGGAAGCGTACCCGGCGGAATTATTGGATATGTCTGAACTACTGATGTACAACGAAAAGCTGTTTGCATTACCAATTAGTATTGGTCAGGAAGCGTGGTTTATTCACTACGAATTAAGTGAGCAAAACAATATTGAATATCCTGCCAAAGACGGCGCTTGGACGTGGGATGAGTATCTTGAGTTTAGCAAGCGGTTTCCAATTTTATTTGGCAAAAAACAGGGAAAAGAACTTGTACATGATGACAGGTGCTTCTTTGCTTGATTATCCAGCTCTGCAAAATGTGCAGGTGGACATGTTCTTGAATTATCTTGCATTGTATCCAAACGAAATTAATCGGTTCTTCACAGACTACTTTCCTACATTCCGCCAGGTGCTGAAATCGGATGCACTGATGCCGAGGAAACTCGATGAATCGGGAATTTTGCGTGAAAATCGGACAAATGATGTACTGATGGTGATTACAAGTGCAGATAATCCTATTGGCATGATGCAGAGTTTCATGGCGCGCGAAGGTTACTTAGGTACGCTGGCGCTGATGCATGACCCAAATTTGACATTTTCAGGTGGGCCTACGGAAGAAGAAATCGTGAATGAAATTCTGCCGACGCTGGACAGCTGGATGCTGCTGCCTGTACCGGTGCTCGACAAGAACGATGTGCGTTATCTGGGCTACATGACTGCCTGCGGTATCATGAAGAACGCACCCCACAAGGAACTGGCGGCGAAATTCATCGAAGCAATGTACTCCGAAGAAGCACTGGACATGGGCGTCGTCATGGGGGAAACTGCGTTTATCGGACGCGAATGCCCCAGTCAGTTGATTCTTGACAAATACGCATATTACCCGGTTTTCATGGATGAAAACGGCACACAGGTCTACACAGTGGAGGCTGGGCGGTCGTTTGAGTATATTCCGTTTACGTCGATGTACGCGGAGCATATGTATTACGAAGCGCAGGAGTACCGTTCGCACCTTGCCGTCACCCGCTTCCATGCGCAGCGGGATTTCTACAATGCCGTTTGGAGCTACCTGCAAGAGTGGTATCTCGGTCACATCAGCGACGCAGAGCTTCAGGAGTCCGTGACGTACCTCGTGGAGATGGCATTGGAGGAGTGAGGACGCGAATGCATTCCTCGAAACACACAAAGCACTTTATCTACCCCCGGCGGGACGCATGGTTCCTCCTGCCGGGGTTCCTTGGGTTTGCGTTGTGGTATCTCGTGCCGTTTGGCATGTCGCTGGCGGCGTCGGTCATGGAGAATAGCGCAAACGCGCACTTTGCGGGGCTTGAAAATTATGCCGCCGTCATGCAGAGCAGCTACTTCCGCTTGGGCTTCGGCAATACCCTGCGTTTTTTTGCCGTGGCGGTGGCGCTGTCCCTCGTCATCGGCTTCCTGCTGGCGAACATGATTTTCTGGCATTCACGTCGGCGGATTTCGTGGCTGACGCTCGTGCTGCTCATCCCGATTTTCCTGCCGACGGCGGCGATTGTCCCCCTCTGGAAGGTGATGATGGGCGGCAGCTCGTGGCTGGTGCGCACGCTGAAACCCCGCGACGCGGACTGGAAATACATCACCCTGCTCACTTTGTACCTGTGGAAGAACATCGGCGCGGTCAATCTCCTGTTCCTCATCGGCTTGCAGGGGATTGAACCGTCTGTTTTCGATGCCGCGAGCGTGGACGGAGCGTCGCACCGCACCATCGCCATCCGCATTGCCTTGCCGATGCTGTGCACCGTGACGCTGTTCGCCATCATCTATCTGGCGATGAACGGGATGCGCATCTTCCGCGAGTCGTATCTGCTCTACGGCATGTATCCGCCCAAACCACTCTACTTCATCCAGAACTATGTCAACAACCACTTCACAAAGCTGGATTACGGCTTGCTGTCAGCGGGTTCGTCGCTCTTTGCGCTGGTGATGACGGGGCTGTTCCTGTGCATTTGGCTGTTCCTTCAGCGAAAGGAGGATGCCTGATGAAGCATGTGCGCCGGATTTGCGCCGTTCTGCTGGCGGCGGTGGTGCTGCTGCCCCTTGTCCTGCTGTGCGTGCAGGCGTTCGTTCCGCCCTTCGATGCGCTGATGATTTCGACCGGCTCGGAGCCGCTGCGCCTGCTGCCCGTCCCGTTTTCCGCGGAACAGTGGCAGATGCTATTCAACCAGTCCACCTATTGGCAGGCGTTCTGGAACAGCCTGATTTGGACGGTGGGGGCGTGCGCCGTGCAGGTCATGGTCGCATTCTTAGGCGGCTATGTGCTGGCGAAGTATCCGGCGCGGTGGTGCGTGGCGATTGCGGGCTTGTATACGCTGATGATGCTCATGCCCCCGCAGATGACGCTGCTGCCCATCTACCGCGTCGCCTATGCGAACAAGCTGCTCAATCACCCGATGCTGCTGTATGCGCCGATTGCGTTCGCACCGTTCGGAACGTTCTTTATGCGGCAATGGCTGCTGCGCTGGCCGGACGAGTTGACGGAGTACCTGCGCTTGGAGGGCGGGTCGAGTGTCAAGCTGCTGTGGTACTGCCTTGCGCCGTACTCCCTGCCGGGGATGCTGGCGCTGTTCGCGCTGACGTTCACGGAGGGGTGGAATCAGGTGGAGCAGCCGCTGATGCTGGTGTCGGATTCGCTGCGGCAGCCGCTGTCCGCCTTGCTGAAAGACTTGTCAGCGGGAAACCCACAGATTGTGTTTGCCGCGTCCGTCGCGTCAATTTTGCCGATTGCGCTGGTGATGCTGGCAGTGCTGGTGCAGCAGGGAAGCAAACGGAAAGCAGCCTGATTGCGTGCTGCGCAGAGAATCTTGCCTCTTCACAGAAAGTTGGGGAAGCAAACAAGGGCTTAGGCGAAGCACCAA
>ERZ1027038.458-NODE-458-length-16935-cov-6.814929_pt1 | contig 16935 bp, 19 predicted proteins | sample MGYA00519439_ERZ1027038 | MGnify/ENA primary metagenome ERZ1027038 (study PRJEB26926, sample SAMN06164807) | human gut metagenome | biome: ENVO:00009003; feature: ENVO:2100002; material: ENVO:00002003 | host: Homo sapiens | place: USA | collected 2012 ... | reverse complement strand
CTACACGCGTAAGATCGTCGGCAGCGTCAGATGTGTATAAGAGACAGATATAAAACCTTTAAGTTTCCCAAATATTGAGTATAAATAAGATCTTTTTTCGAACTACTAATGTATCCCCAATCCCTGCTTTTTATCATTAATCTTCTGTTGTAATTTTTTATCCGTCCTTTGCGCTTTCTGCTTTTCTTCAAAGCGGAGTTGATTCTGAATCATATTGCCGAGGTAGCGCAGGAGATAAAGAGAAGAAACTGCAACGCTGTTGCGGTTGGTTTTAATTGAATAATGAGGATACAGAACACCTTTGTCTGAATCAAAGACTGATTTGGCAGAGGTGTTTTCTTCATATTCAAAAGGATTTGAAACAAATTCTTCGTCTTTATTCTCTCTTTCTTCCTCTTCATCTTCGGTGATATTTAATTTCAACGCTTCCTTGATTACTGCATTCTTGATTGACTTGAATTCCTTGTTTTGGGCAAGAGGAATCCTGTCAGGCATTTCATCCGTGTAGGTGCGGATTGTATTTTCCTTTTGCTCATACCAAAGGTCATATAGTTTTTTGATTCTGCCATCACTTGCAAGCTCATCAACAATAGAATCAACGATTGCTTTTACATCGGGTTTAAGATAGCCGTAAACCTTTTTGCCGCTTGTTTTTGAAAGCCTGTCGGCAAGCTCCAACAGCTTATGCTGAATTGACGCGCTGATATATATTTCAGAGTTAATCTTTGAAACCAAATTCTCTACTATGTCACGAGCCTCAGCACGGAGCCTATCTCTATGTTCGGTTTGCTTCTGATAAATACTTATCAAGTCCTGACGGAAGATTACCTTTGCAAGATTTGACTTGATATTTTCAATGCCCTTTTCCGTCAGGTACGCTTCGTTCGGTTTTGTAGAATATGCAATCATATGAATGTGAGGATGATGTCCCTCGTTATGAAATGCCGCATACCATCGGAAATTTTCGGGAGCGATTTTCATATTCTCCGCTATCATATTTCGCTGTGAACGAATTAGATTCATCCAAGCTTTTGCATTGTTGTAGCCCAGCCGTTCCGCATCTTCTCGCTTTAGAGAAATGATATGCGTCCACACATTACTCTTGCTTTCTGCAACCTCTTTCTGCACATCAGATAAAGCTATCGGCACACCGCCATCGGTAAATAAGCCGTGTGAAGATATTTTCTCAACCCTCGGTCGCTGTGCAATGTAGCTTATATATTTTTCTCGGTCGCCGAATAGTTCAGCGTGAGCTTCGGCAATCCGCAAAATCAATTCATCTGCATTACCTCTGTTCGGCTTATCAAGATAATCCTGATACTCATACAAGTCCTTTGAGTCAGGATAATCTATCAATAATTTATTGATAATCTTTTTCTGAACCGAAGTCGCTTCCATAAACTTTTGTGTGCTGTCAGCCATTTCAACTCCGTCACGAGTAGCAATATATGAAATATAATTTCCGATATGAGTTTTAGAATTTGGTTTGATATACGGTGATTTCATAATAATTCTCGGCATAACTTACCCTTTCTGAAACCTGACCGCATCATCAAACTTGTATTTACCGCTGTTTCGTTTGACCTCATCAACACATATTTTTCTTAAATCTCTCAGCTGACCTTCGGTAATCTCATTGGTCGCCGCAACAACATGCATCAGCATTGCAAGCTCAACTCCTTGCTTGAACAGCACTCTTGCAATTCTATCCTCGGTATCAAGAATTTTTGAACTGATGACGGATTCAAGTGCAGGAGTAAGCACTTTACTTATGTTCTTTGAATTAAGCCACGCAATGTAAAACTCTATTGCGTTGGAAATGAATTCGCTTCGTGATGTTGCGTTGGTTTGCGCTATGGCATTGTCACAGGCTTTGAGTAAATCCTTACCTATATACAGTCCTATTCTCTTTGAGTCGTTGTCCATTTTTCATCTTTCCTTTCGGTAACACTTGGAGTATTCAGAAAAAACCTCTTAAAATCGGCAAAATCGGGCAGTTCGGAATACAAGCGGTAACACAACTTTAAATAAGTAACACCTTTGAAAATCCCCGAACGGCGTTGCCGGTCGGTGTGTTTCGGCATCTGTTGCTCTGCAACGGAATACGCCTTTATCCTGCTTGAATACCTACCCTTGAAAAACTGCCCGAATAGCCGTAACTTCGATTTCTCACACCTTGCCACAAACAGCCCTGTTTCATTTTTTCTTTGAATTCGGATACTTTCCCGACTTATTGTTTAAAAGCCGACACAGGGCGAATGTGGCGAGAATATCACTGTTATTCTGCTTTTATTGATTTACCGTTTATCACTTCAAAATTACACTGGGTATATGACAGTCCGTACTCATTGACTTCACGGTTCAGAATATCGAACATTGACTGCTCAATACTGCGAGGGGATAACCTGATTTCATCACTTAATGTGTCATAGCAGATCCATTCCTCGCTGTCGGGTGTGTCTTTTACGAGAATATCAAATCCGAGGAGCATTTTATCGGGTGTCGGAAATACAACAGCATTGATTTTCACACAGCCGACTGTAAGTGAAGCAAAGAGGGTATCGTGCTTGTCCCTTGGATTTTCGGAAAGTAATTTCTTAACTTCGTTTACCGACAAATACATTTTGAAAATATATTTGTCATCGAGTTGCTTTTTCAGTTTCTTTCTCTCGTTCATAAACTAATACCGCCAATCTCATTTGTAAAATCTTCGACCTCATCTTCATCGGGTAAATCAAACAGATTATTCTGTTCAAGGTTTTCGTAGAACTTTTCTGCACTGTCATTTACGGCTTCGTTTAAAACTTTCATATCAAAACCGCAGTCCTTGTAACCCTGTGACACTGTATCGTAGTAGCTCGCACTTGGCAATCCGAACTGCTGTTTCAGATTCATAATGTAAACCATTGCAGTTATCTCTGAACCGCTATTCAATTTCACTGGCAAGTCTTGTTTAAAATAGTGGGAGGGATAACCCTCGTAGCGGTCAAGCAGTTTTTCATCTCTCGGCTGAAGCTCCCACAATGCAACGGGAACGGACTTGCCAATACAAGATGCGATTGTTGCGTATGAACAATTTGGCATACCCTTGAACTGTAATTCGTAATTTTCAATTGTACCTTTGCCAACAAGTTTTGCAGTTGGGCAACGATATTTCATCTGATTGAGATTAAGGTTACTGCCATAGGCAATGTATAATTTCTTTTTCATTTTAAAACCCCTTCTACATACTCATAACAAAGCCCGAAGTATCTTCCTGCTCATCATTTGAAGCAGGATTGACTTCGGGTTCGTTGATATTTATATTTTCGTTTGTGTTATTAAGTTCTGTGGCTCGTTTTTGAGCAAGTCTTTCCTTTTGCTTTTCAGCCTGCGAAGGATCCTTCCACGCAATGTTGCCATCAAGATTTTTCAGCAGATGATGACGAGCTGTCTTGAACTCATCACCTATCAAACCTAATCTCAAAAGCCAAGTTCTGAAAGTGTACTTTTCATTATCCGATACAGTTTTAGCGTGTCTTGCAGACTTCTGAATCAACGCCTGATGACTGATTGCAAGGCAAAGCTGAATAGCACTTTTGACCTCGCCTGCGTGTAAGGTTGAATTAAAAAGACGGAATTCAATCGTACCCTTGTAGAACACGCTGTGAAGATTCAAAGCATGGTAGCGTGTGTCATCATAGTGTCGGTAGCTGTAATCCTCGCCGTCATACCACATTGACTTGAATTGCTCCATAGACATCGGAGGACGGTTATTGATTTCATCAAGGAAGCGTGTGTCCATCTTTTGACAGTAATGTTCTCTTGATACATTCACTTTTAATGCCTTGTAGAGCAAATCCTCTTTAGCCGCCATAATGTTTACGATATTGCGAAGTGTTTTCGGGGTATGCGGAGCCGCATTAATATGGCAATGCAAACCACAGCTTGAGTTGACTCTCGCTCCTGCGCCACGAAGCTTTCTGACTAACTCCTGTATCGTTTCTATATCGTCATAGTTGCAAATCGGAGTGACAAATTCAACCGAGTACAGAGAGCTTGCATTCTGTCCCGAACGGTTTTCACATCTAACGCTTGCGTCACGCATAATCTTCCACATCCTGCCGTCATTGTCACGAACAGAATAAGCGTCATAGCAACCGCCGACATGAGTTGCGTCTGTATGAAAATAACCGGCAATCACTTTCGCCGCAGTACTGCGAGTGATGCCGGTCATTTCAATTTCTATTCCGAAATTCTGATTTTTCAAGTTACCACCTCGGTATTTTCTTCCTGTGGCTTTGGCTTTTTAGGCTTGGGTGTTTTTACCTGTGAACCTTTCATATCAATAAACTCTCTGACATTTGCAGGAACATATTTTGCATACAGAGAGTCAACTGATTTTTCAAGTTCTTCCTTGAAATCCAAATCACGCTGTGACATATACAGTTTAATTGCATTCAGTTTTTCATCATCGTACATAATGCTTAAACTTGTTTTCTTCATTTTGATTTTACCTCCACATATTTTATATTTGGTATTTTCAGCCACTTTGTCCAACCTCGTCCTTCAAGTTTGGTTTTGACAACTCCGTAGGCTGTGCCTTGTGCTTCGATGACTTCACCATTGCCGATATACACCCCGATGTGTCCGTCCATTCAGACAGCAAGTCCGAGCGTGTCGGGCATATTAGAAATCGGGCCGCTTTCTGTAACATTGTTCCAAATAGAATTTGCACCGCAATCCGTAAACCCGTTTGAACCTGCGACAATTTCTCCGCTGTCAGCGTTGTACCAAGCGTAGGATTTTATCAAGCCTATGCAGTCGCATACTCTCTTGCCGAGCCACTTCTCTCCGACCTGTCGCATTTCACCGCCTGCCTCGTTATTTCCGGGAAACAACGACGCCTGTTGGTCGAGATATTGTTTTGTGCAGACCTGACCGTAACCGCCGTACACATAACCCCAGCCATTTTTGTATGCGTTCTCGCACCACTTGACAAGGTCGAGATTGTTCTTCGTGGTCTTGTCAGTAAAGCCTGCGGTATTGATTTCCGCACCCTTGATTGACTGCATCATTTTCTGAAACTCGTCATACTTAATCTCCGTTCCGAATTTCTGATTGACGGCATTTATCAAATCTTCATCAGACTGATTCTTCTTGAAACAGGATACAAAGTTTTTTACAAAGTCCTCATCCTCTGATTTATCGGACAGAGAAAACAGATAGATAACCTCTGCCTGCGTGTTGCAGTCGGACAGCTTTTTGCTTTTCAGTTGATTTTCAACCTCTGTCATTGTGTCGTTGATAAGCTGTAGGTTTTCCATCTGCTCGGCTGAAATGTTTTCTTGTATAGACTGATTGAGTTTGTCGGTATCAATATCCATACTTGCGTTGAAAACGGAAACAACAGCAACAATCGGCATAACCACAATTATGATTATGCCGATTACTATACCGCCTATTGTTTTTATTACCTTTTTATCTGTGAGCAGAGCAACTGCTATTTTCTTCAGTGCCGCACCTATGGTAGCACTCACAAAATCACCTCCGTAACGCAAAAATCCGATTGAAATTCATTTAAGAAAATCAATCGGATTATAATATTTTTTAATTGTAAAAATAATCTTAAACAGGATATTGACTATCTCACTTATAAAGACAGTTTTCTACATAAATCATCATTCTGTTATTCTGGTAACCATATTCAATAAATGCTATCAATGGCACTAATCCAACAAACCATGGTTTACTGACAACAAATGGCAATACAAAAGCGACAATTAGAATTAACAATAAAACAACAAAAAGTGATATATGCTCCTTACGCCATTTCTTTTTGAAATATGCTTTTCTTTCCTCAAACGAGAATGCACTTTCTTTTGAAACAGCAATTATGTTTTCATCTGCATTTTTCCGAAACTCTTCGTCTGACATCTTTTGTCCAGCCAACAATTCATTTATGCTAACATTAAATTCCTTTGCAAGTAGTTGGAGCATTTCAATGTCTGGCATATAGTTACCATTTTCCCAGCGAGATATTGTTTTGTTTGTTACACCAATTTTCTCTCCGAGCTTCTCTTGAGTTAGTCCGCTCTGCCGACGAAGCGTAGCAATAAATTTACCGATTTTTATTTGATCCATGACGTTCACCTCCGAAAATATGGTACATCAACGGTTATGAGAATTCTTCCCCACAAACAGAGAATGTGTCAAATATCAATTTATTAACCTGTTATTTTGTAATTATCATACCACAATTTTAAAATTCTGTCTATTCAAAATTTTATCTTCCACCTGCACTTCCGAAAATTTCGGCTTTGTATTCAGGAGCCTGAACAAGAAGCAGATACCTTTCGTTTCCGCAACGGTAAAGGCAAGTGCCACGCTCACCGAATTTTATTAAATCGTATTCGTTCGGTTCTACCATTAGGGCATCTTCAAAGTCCTTTGGATTGATATTGCCGGGGTAAAACAGGAAATGATGAGTAGGAATTGAAAATAGCGGCTTGGTATATTCCTTAACGCTTGAATCCAGTCCGAACTGCTGTGCAATTCTCGGCACTTCGTTTGATGCAAGCATTATTCCAAGTCCTAAAAGCATATTGCCGGGGAAGGTTAGCAACCCGAGGAACAGCAGAGTTGTCTGCATAAATGCCGTAAGGCACAGTGCCGCTATCTGTTTCATCCACTGATTAAAGCCGTCCTGATATCCTCTCGGAACGCTGAACATATACAACGCACCTACCGCCATTTGTATGAGCAGAATTCCTCCACGCTTGATGTTCGCAAAAAAGATTTTTATTACGCAGTAGGCAAAGGCTATCATGCATAACAGATTCAATAATCCGAATGTTGTCTGGTTTGCAACTGCAAAACTGCCCTCTAAAACACTTGTGCTTTGTCCTGCTAAATCAATGCTTTGCTGTCCTGCCATTATGGAGGACAAATCCTTTGAGAATATGTTTTGCAGGCTGATGCAAAATTTATACAGTTCCACAGGCACAACGCCGAACAGCGAACAGGCAAAGAAACCTTTTAATACATTTATTGCTGTTGTTTTGATATTTGCTCTGCCGTTCTGATATTCAACAGCCACATCAAATACGGCAACGACCGTTCCTGCGACGAACAATGCCCAGCCAAAAAGCGTAAACAGGTTTATTGTCGCCTGCACCCATTCAAGGTCGAACACATCTGCTCCCATATTTCCCATCATTGTGAAGAAGTCGGCAACAGCGTTGTAAATCGTTTCATAAAGCCACTGAATCATTGTGTTCCATATAGCATTTGAGATTTGCTCACCGAGGTAATCGAACACACCTCCTATGGCACTTCCGATACCACCGATAAAATCTCCTAACCAGTCAAAAATATAAATCACCTCGCAAAAGGCTGTTATGACTCAACACAACAGCCTTTGTTTTTATTGTTATTAGAGTACCGTCCAGATGTATAGCGGTGCAGTCAGAGAGAACACAAGACAGCCGAAAAGAATTGCCGGCGCGGTGAATTCAAACTGTCCGTGCTTGCGGTAATCGAGATAAGCAGTAGCAAGTTTAACAAAGAAAAGTATGGCAAGAATCATATCTACCGCAGGAAAGACAACATTGTTTACAACATTTTTAATCTGTGTTTGAGCCGATGTCCATGTGCTTTCGATTGCTGATGATACATCTCCTGCGGCAAAGACTGTTACTGCCGATATTCCGAGCATTAACAGTATTACTGATACGCCTGATAACCATTTAATTAACTTAGTTCTTCTTGATTTTATCATTTTTTACCTCCGATTTTCTTAAATCATTCTCCGATATATATCTGACTTCGATGTTCAGTTTTTCTGCAAAGCGAATTTCTGTTTTCATACTCTCAGTTATTTCATCTCCGAAAACCCAAACCGCATCACAAACCCAAAGCATAGAAAGTCCTGCGTTCATACCGAGATTCCTTTCTTTATCATTTCTGTCATCTAAAATCAGCACATAAAAATGCGGTATGAACGGAGCCATACCGCACTCTAACGCATAACGGGCATATCGTTTTGCGTTTTCAATGTTTACAGATACATTACCGCCCAAAGGCGAACAGATATACACCCTGTGCATTATTCATCGTCCTCATCTTTCTTTTTGAATTTGATGATGAGAAATGCAATTAAACCTCCGACAGCAACAGAACCTAAACCAATCCAAAAACCGAGATTTGAATTATCGCCTGTCTGCGGCTTTTCGGGTTCGGGCTGCGGATGAATTGTTACTGTCTGATCCTTGTCTTCAATGTCAGCGTGAACGGCGATTTCCGTTTCATCACGATAGAGAGTTTCAAACACAACAATTTCTGTATCTTTGGTAATTACAGAACCGTCAAAAGTGAAGGATACAGTTACTTCGCCGTCTGCTGTTTCGGGTGTGAATGTTACTTCGGAACAAACTTCTTTTCCGTCAACAAGAAATGCTTTTCCTGTTGACTTGTCCATAAGCACACCGCTTACTGTGTATTTTTTTCCGACTGTCAGATTCTTATAAGAAACCACATCATCAATAGTAATATCGCCGTTAACTGTGAATTCCTTTTTACCGTCAATAGTTGCAGTTGTTCCGAGTTCAGGTATTTTATCGTTCTCAATTGTGATTTCGATAATTTCATCGTCCTCTGAAATTGTTACAGGATATAATTCCTCATTTTCAAGGTAACCGTTAGCAGGCTTTAATTCACGGACAATGTATTCGCCGTATGGAACATTTTCAAAAGTGAAGATTCCTTCCTCATTTGATTCGGCTGTCAGAATTGCAGTTTCTTCTGTAAATTCGGTTTCATTAATATTGAATAATCCGAACAATGCACCTGTGATTTTTTCGCCTGTTTCACGGTCTATCTTCAAGCCTTTGATTGTGCCGTAAATAATGCTGTTGATGATTGGCTCACCGTCATTTACAGAGATATGAACACTCGCTGTATCCTGTCCTGCATATTCAAATACAACGGGGTATTTTTTATCGGAAAGAATGTAGTGGTTATCTGTGCTGATTTCCTTAACATAATATTTCCCGATTGGAAGGTCGGTTGTAAAGGTTGCCTTACCTTTTTCATTACAGGTGATGATTTCAAGAAGTCCGTCCTTTGGAATGACCGTTCCGTTTGCGGCTTTCAAATCTTCATCAGCGTAAAGTCCAAATGAAACATTGCGGATTTCGCCATTATTGCCGATATTGAATTTCTCGTCCTGTTCAAGAATTTTGGTAAGGTTAATTTCAGCTTTTTGCCTGTCGTTTGTAAATGATGTTGAGGTGTTAGTTACCTTTTCATTCTGTCCTGAGTAGGTGAGCTCGATATGATTTACAGTCTTGTTCAGAACAAATCCGTAAGGAGCTGTTTTTTCTACAACACGGTATTTTCCGAGATGAATCTGTTTGCTTGTTGCTGTGCCTTTTGTGTTTGTTTTCAGTGTTGCGACAAGCTCGTCTTTCTTTGCTCTTACTGTTCCATCAGGTGTTGTAATGTCCTCATCTGCATAAATTTCAAACACTGCACCCGACAAACCGCTTACAGAATATTCAGGCTGATATATGGTCGTAAGTGCAACATCATTTCCGTTTTCATCAGTATATCCGCCGCCGATTGCCGTTACATTTGAGAAAATCTCGCCTGTCTTTTCTACGGTAATTGTACCTTTCTGCGAAGTGTTTTTCTTCTCGGCTTTTACGATTGTAATTCCGTTTTCCTCGCTTGTGTTTTCTGCCGTAATGTCAAAATATACAGGTGTGCTATCGAGGATATATCCGTATGGAGCCTGCACTTCAACGACTGAATAACCTTTGCCGTAGGGCAGAGTTTCAGGTGTGATAAGGTAACCATCAGAATTTGTATAGAATGTGTCAATCTTTGTAACAGTCGGATATGTGTACTTCATTGTTACCTTGTTTCCATTGGGATCGTAAATTTGAAAGCCTGCGCCTGCATACGGAATTTGTTTGCCTGTTTCGCTGTCAACCTTTATTATCTTTACATAGCTTTCAAGTGAAGCGTTGTTGATGAGATATTTATATGTTTTACCATTATCATTTACAAACACATCAAAATCAGCAATGAATTCTGTTCCATTCCAGCCTTTGGTCTGATGAACAGTATATGTGCCGTAGGGCAATTCCTTTGTTTCTGCAAAGCCGTACTCATCACAAGTAAGCGTATCTCTTTCGGATTCTTTTGCTTTTGTATAGCTTCCCGATGATTTCAGATACACCTGAAATTCAGCACCTTTTTCGGGTGTTTCAATTTTTGTACTGCCGTCATCGGTGTGCTTTATGATTGCAATTTTTCCTTTCAGTATATCTTCGGTTACTCCAATTGAAACGCTGTTGTTTTCAAGTGTATATTTTTTCGCCTCTGCACCGATATGATATTCGGTTTCGTCAAGCAGATAACCCTCGCTCGGCTCAATTTCTTTCAAAGTCCACTTATCTCCGCATACATAGTTTGAAGTTGAAAAACCGCCGTTTTTATCGGTGGTGTACTTGTCAACCAACTTGCCGTTATTGTAGATTCCGTAAACTGCTCCTGCAAGTGTTGCATCACCCTGTGCAGATTTTGTTTCAGCGTCCGTTTTGGTAACAGTAAGATTCCACTTTTTAAGAACATTACTGAAAGATACAGTTGCCGTTTTTCCACTTTCAACATTTACGGTCTTTGATTTTTGTTCGGCGTACTTTGTCGGAGTCTGCTCGGTAACGGTGTAATTTCCGGGAACGAGGTCGGTTAATTCAAATTCACCTTTTGAGTTTGTCTTAACTGTCTTACTGTAACCATCGCCTTTGACACTAAACTCAATATTTGCAACATTGCCGTCCTCGGAGGTTTTGACAAGCTTTAGGTTGCCCGAGCTTGTCTTGACCTTGAAATATGCCCTTATCGGGTCAGCGTCGTTTTCAACACCTGTGATTACATCCTGCAAAGTTGCATCTCCATATGGGATAAGGGTTGTATTTCCTACGCTTGGCATTAACTTTGCAGAGTTGAATGTTACTGCATTATTGACTGGCGAAGTTGAAGTTAATGTCAGCTTATTACCGGATTTTAAAACGGAAATTCCGCTTGTGGTTTTGAAGCTGAAATCCGAAAGAATACTGTTGCTGTCTGTTAAGGTTAAAGTATATTTTCCGTCCGAGTATTTCATTTCATAGGGTTCAGCCTTTGAAGCGATTGCACTTGCAAAACTCGGAACGGTTGAATAATTTGCAAGACTTTTTGAGATTGCATTGTAAACCGACTTAACTCCGGGATTTGCTCCGCCTGCACAAATGCCGTCAATGAATTTTGTATTTGTGCATTTATAGCCTTCGCTTGTAGAACGACAACCTGAAACAAACTCCCATACAATCAGCTGTGTTGCTACCCATTTCTGATCCTCTGTTCCGCTTAAGCATTTCCCTGAACCGGGTTTGCCGTAAAGCAGAGCAAGGTTGATTGCTTTCTGCTTCGCAGAGCCTAAATTCTTCCAGACGGTCGAGCCGTCCTCGGTCAGCGTATTGCCTGAGTAGAGTGTATGACCGGGTTCAATGCAGTAGGCTTCTTTGTCATCTGCAAAAATCTTGCACAACTCTTCTCCGGGAGTTCCGACCGTGTAGCCGTTGCTGACTGTTGTCTGCTGAAATTTGATTGTGTTTCCTGTACTGTCATAACAGTAGTCAAAGGTAATTGTAACTTTATCACCGCTTGCTGCACTTACAGGGAACGAGAACATTGTTCCGAATATTACGGCAACCACGAGTAAAAGTGCAGTTATTCTTGTGAATTTCTTATTTCTGATTAACTTAGTCATTTTAAAAATCCTTTCATAAAAAATATGGGGCAAGATTTTACCCTTGCCACGATTGACGTCTTATTCTGTTTAAATACAATCATAATTTCATCGCCTGCCCTTCATTGAAATCTTCATCTATATCATCGGACTGCTCACTGCCATCCGTAATATTTACATATTCGCCGATAATGTTCAGCGCTTCGCAGTAACTTTCCGAACTCGTAACACGACTGCACATTTCTTTTGCCTCGTCAGCCATACCGTTTTGTTTGAGAGTGTGACTTGCAATTCCTAACAGATTGAATATATTGCCATCCTGACCTATCAACGCACAGTCAGGTTTGACCTTTTCTGCTTTGCTTTGCTCATCGGTAATAAATCCACCGAGCTTGTTTTCCACATAGTCGGAAAGCCAAGTTCCGGCAAATGCTGTGTATGACTGTAATCTCCACATTGCAAGCTTGCCGATATCAAGGTGGACTTCTTCAAATGGATAAAGAATACAGGTAACGCCATCATTTTGAAACACAGAAACATTCTCAAACTTTGTATTGTCAAGAAGTATTCCTTTGTCCGTAAGCATTTTATTGATGCCGTCCATCCATTCTTTAATTTCACCTCCACAGCCCTGCAAGATGAGTCCTTCCTTACCGTTCATACGGCGGAGGTCTGAGAGTGTTATACTATTGATTTTCATTGTCATCTTCCTTTCATAAAAATAAGCACCCACAATGAAGTGAGTGCCTTGCTTAATCGTATGCTCAACAGTAGACTACATATATTTTGTTGTTTTCTGCAATTACATTGAATGATAAGTCTCTCGGAGCTATGCCACTGCTTTGGAAGTAGTAGGCTACATACTCAACATCACCATAGCAATCTGCTGTCAGGCTTTGCGTATCATCATAATATGATGCGTTTGTGGGCGAGAACCAGCTTGCGTTGCCTGTGTTCAGTGAGGAATCGTATTTCATTCCAAGCTGCTGACCGTAGGCTATGCAGGCACTCACCGCATACTGAACATCAACCGTTTTTGCTTTGGTAGGCGGTTGCGTCGGTTTTTGCGTTGACTTTTCTGTCGGCTTTTCTGTAGGCTTCTGCACAGGCTTTTGAGTAGAATTTTCAGTTTCTTTTTTAGCAGTCGATTCTGATTCAGACGGATTACTATTCACTGTATTCTTGCTGATATTCCGAACCTCGGATTGTGTTTTCTGAATCGGAGCCGTTGCCGAAACAACCGCCGAATTTTGCTCACTGTCGGCTTTTTCTTCGGTTTTGGCATTCTGTCCCGAAGGCTCTGTTTCTTTTGAAACTGTGGTTTTTTCGGTGTTGGTTGTTGTTTCGGTTGTTGCCATTTCAGAACTTTCCGCAGATGCAGAAACACCCACGGAAGTTGAAACCGTGGGTGATAAAGAACTGTTATACATTTTTTCTTCTGCTGTACAAGCTGTGAATGTTCCTGTTGCTAAAATCAATGTCAGCATTATTGCGATTTTCTTTTTCATACTATCGCCGTCCTTTCAAGCATTAAGTATATCCAAAGAATTTGAAATGTCCAGAGATTTTTGAATACCAACTGATAATCATTTCTTTTTGGCAGACGCAAACGGTAAACTAACATTCTGTTTTTCCACCCACTTTAAAGAAAGATGAACAAGTGCATCTCTCTGTTCTTCCTCGGACAAACTGTCAAGGAAATCTTCAAGGGTGAAATTTTCCTCGAATTCTTCTGCAAATTCATTACAGTTGTCGCAGATTTTTTCTCGCCTGACAAGTACCGAGCCGTCATCCTGTTGGATGAATGATAAAACATCGTTGTATCTGAATCCGATTCGTTGACGGATTTCATAGGGGATTGTAATCCTTCCTTTTTTTCCGAGAACTCTGTAAATTTTAAGCACTACTCGTCCTCGCTTTCCGCAAGCTCTGCTCTGCACTCATCACAGATACAGTCGCAACAACATTCTTTGCAATCATCATCGCACCTCTCAATCAGAATTACTCCGTCCAAAGCCGAAATTTGCACAGCACAATCGGATGTGATTCCTGATACAATAAGTGCGTCAAGTGGTATGCTTACATAAACTCTATTTTCCATGGTTAATAATACACTCCTTCAAAATTTGTTCTAAATCAATTTGTTGTTCGATTGTCAAGTCAAGCAGGCTCAATTGCAACGGTTTGTTTCTCTGCCTTTCATACATATCGTAGTTGCTGATTAGCAGTTCGGGGAATTGTTCGCCTGCGTTGATTCGCTGTTTCATATTGTGTAACCTTGTGAAATCAAAGAATGAGTAACCGTCATACAAATTGCGGATTTCCTCACAATCGTTATATGATACAAGCCATTTGCCTTTTGAATTTGCAAGTGTGTTTTTCAGCCTCAGATGGTCATCCCAAGTGAATCCGCATTGATAAACATACTCGCTTGAATAGTAAGGCGGATCGCAGTAGAAAAAGGCATTTTCTCTGTCGTAATGCTTTATCAGAACTTGAAAATCCTGATTTTCAATCACAACATTTTCAAGTCTTTTGCCGACTTGCTCTATCAGTTTGAAAAGACTAACAACCGAAAACGGCTGACAGGCAAAGGATTTGCCACCGCTTGAGTAACTGTATCGCAGAAGTTTCAAAAACATTACTGCTCTGCGCAAGTCGTAATCCTTTTTCATCTTGACATAAAGATTTATGACTTCGTCTGCTTTTAATTCAGGCAGGATAATTTTCGTCAACTGCAACTCCTCATCAAGGTATTTATCATCAAACTTTTCCTGCTTGAAAAAATCCCTTATTGCATTGAAATCATCCCTTGAATTAAGCGGATAGAATCCCAACTCTTTTATGAAAGCCAAAGGTCTGTCACGCATACAGCGAAAGAGGTTTACAAGATTGTGGTTGTAATCGTTATACACTTCAAATTTATCAGGTTTTTTCTTGCCTAAAAGTACCGCTCCCGAACCGCCGAAAGGTTCAATATACCTTTCGTAATTCAGAGGAAACAGAGCGTACAAAATATGAAGGACGGAAGTTTTGTTTCCCATCCAACTTACAGGGGTTTTTATTACCTTTCACTCCTCTCGGAACATCAATCGCCCCTGAAACGACAAAAAGCCGTTGATTAAGTTTTTAACTCAATCAACGGCTATATATATTGAAACCAATATCAGTCGCTGTCAGAAACGATTGAATTGGTTGTTGTTTAATTTTTACTTTCTACCTTTTTAATGATTTCACCGATTGCTGAAATCACATTTACTGTAACTGCATTTCCAGCCATCTTGTAAAATCTGCTATCGGATAGTCCTGTGGCTCTTGCTTTATCGAACTGTTCGTCCGTAAAGCCTTGCAATCTCCAGCACTCCCTCGGAGTAAGCTTTCATTCTGCCTATGTGAACTTCACCGTTTGGCTCAACAAAGGCTACTGCAAACTTTTCATTGCCGTCAAGAACATCTGAATTTTCTTCAAACACCCCCGAATGTTCAGCTTTTCGGTTACTGATTCCCGAGTCGTGCCTTGCGGTTATGCATCTTGCAATTTCTGTCAGTTTCGGGTCAGGGTTAAGGTCAATAAAATAGTACGCCTGCGTTGCTGAGGTTGTTAGAGTATGTGCTATCTGATTGCCGACTCTGCCACGCCTTGAATTTTCTCCCGAAAATGCAGTATCAATACTGTCGCCGGGATATGCGATCTAATAACCGTCTTTGGATTAGCTTTTATCAGCAAGCCGAAATTTTCAGTATCTTCAATGAGATAAAGTCCCGAATGACCGCCGAAACCACCCGAACCGCTTGTCAGCGTACAGCTTAGTCCCTTTGATGAGTAGATTCGCTCACCTTGCGTTGGGTTTTCTTTGTATAAGAGTTTTTCCGCTTGTTTGCGTGAAAGATAATACTTCTCCGGCACATTGTCCTCTAAGATATCCGATAATAAACACTCGATTTCGTGATTGGGGTACTCCAAAATTTTTGCTGTTAAGTATCTGCCAGCATACATCATACCCCTCGTCGGTGCAAGCTGTGCTTACTCGTTTTCGACCGCAAGCGATCAAAAACGAGTAAGCTATGCTGCACCTCCTCTCCCCAAAAAGTTTAATGCTTTTCGGGGATCCCGTATTCAATGTATTGAGAATTGTTGCAAATGTCCTGCCTTGGTTATGGTTAAGCAATCCGAGTACATTTTCAAGGAAGAGATACTTAGGTATTTTAACGGCAGCAATTCTAGCAATTTTGAAAAACAGTGTTCCTCTTGTATCATTAAATCCTTTTCTTGCTCCTGCAATACTGAAAGATTGACAAGGAAAACCACCTGTGATAAGGTCAAAATCGGGTAACTGTTCGGGAATAATTTTTCTTGCATCGTCAAAATAAATCTCACCTCCGGTATTATACATAGCTTCATATGCCTGTCTTGCATATCTGTCAATTTCACAGTATCCAACGCATTCAAAACCATCTAAAGTTTCAAGTCCGGAACGAAAACCGCCAATACCTGCAAACATATCAAAAAATTTAATTGACATAAATCTTCATCTATCCAAAGATTTATGTAATTATTAATTATCACCTCCTGTTAAGACAAATTGTTATGACTCTGCTCCAACTGTTTTTTACTTAAAATCGGCATAAGTTTTTTCTGTAATCAAAATCTACAATTTGATTAATAAAAATACCGTAAGTGTTGAGTAGAACAGTTCCGTCAGGTTTAGTAATTGTAAGATCACCGTATCTTCCTCTGTCACATATATACTCAGCTGTTTCTTCCACACTGTGAAGTTCCTTTTTGGTATTACCGTCAAAACCTATTATATGATCATATTTTTCAGACATTTCGGATTCTCCTTTCAATTAAATTTATACTAAGATTTAAACATTGCAGGTGGATTTCTGATTCTTATTTTCAATATTCTTCACTCCTTCATTTCTGATGAATAATTTTTATTTACAGAATAGTTTGAATCACTGCTTATGTTGTCACCTACTTTCTCTCTATCAAAATTAGGTACCTGTTTCATCTCCTTTTCAAATTTTCTCAACTCTGTTGTGTCAGTAAAATACATATCAATCATTCCTTTCAAATTTTTCAAATAAAAAAAGCAACCGCTTTAATAAAAATTAAAACGATTGCCTAATAAAAAAGAGTCAATTACCTGTCTCTT
>ERZ1027038.457-NODE-457-length-16939-cov-6.203506_pt1 | contig 16939 bp, 5 predicted proteins | sample MGYA00519439_ERZ1027038 | MGnify/ENA primary metagenome ERZ1027038 (study PRJEB26926, sample SAMN06164807) | human gut metagenome | biome: ENVO:00009003; feature: ENVO:2100002; material: ENVO:00002003 | host: Homo sapiens | place: USA | collected 2012 ... | reverse complement strand
AGTATTTGTGCAATGCTTTTGTATTTTATGATATTAAGAGATACGACATCCGAGGTAAGAAATACCTTGAAAGCTCTGAAAAGTTCTATTTATGTGACAGCGGTATTCGATATGCAATACTTGGAAGCAGAAATATGGATTATGGCAGAGTATATGAAAACATCGTTTGCATCGAGCTTCTTCGCCGTGGATACGATGTCTATGTCGGCAAGCTCTATCAAAAGGAAATCGACTTTGTTGCTCAGCGAGGCAGCGAGAAGTTTTATATTCAGGTCAGCGACAACATTTCCGGGCAGGAGACATTTGAGAGAGAATGCTCTCCTCTCCTTCAGATCCGAGATGCTTATCCGAAAATGATTATTGCCAGAACCAAACATCCAAAATATAGCTATGAAGGAATTGAAATTCACGATATAGCCGATTGGTTACTACAAGAATAAGCAGGGCGAAATATCTCCGTCATTCTCTTTTGAAATGATGGAGATATTTTTATGTTGATGGAGATTCAGGGCCAGGAAACTGTGTCAGATTGCAAAAATCCTTTCCGAACTTTTTACATAGCAGTCACGCACTTCGGTGTGTGGCTGCTTATTTGCATCTATGCTATCAAAATCAAACAAAAATGATCTGCATAGCAGTTTGCTATGCAGCGTTTCTCATCCTTTGGGATGATTTACATTCCGAAACAAACACGTATAATATAATTTAAGAAAGATTGCGAAAGGCTTATGGCAATCTCGCTCTGTATCAAAAGGAGGGAAGAAATGACCAAAAATATTATCATAAAGACCTCCGTTCAGAAACGGTTTGACAGCTTCATGATGCATGGTAGAGTCCTTTTTTTCAGTGCGCCCTGCGGCTTTGGGAAGACCGTACTGGCGGACGCACTGCTGCGCGGTCGGAACGTGCTGCGGCAAAGTGCGGCAGACCCAGACTGTGCGATTCCACCGTCAGAGCAGGATTGGGACATTCTGCTGATTGACGATCTTCAGCTCATGCAGGAGGAAGCCGGGCAGCAGGCTCTTTGCGAACTGATTCGCTCAAGTCCGGAGCGCCGCTTCGTGCTGCTCTCACGCGGTGTGCCGCCCGGCTGCCTGACGGCGTTTCAGTACACGGGGCTGATGACGGTGCTGGAGGCCGACGACCTGCTTTTTGATGAGGGCGATGTGCGGCGGCTGTTTCAGCTTTCGGGAGTAAACGTAACAGATAGCGAGATTGATGGAATTTTGAAAGAATCCGTGGGCTATCCGTTGGGTGTGGCCATCACGGCGCGGTGCATGTCCCCGGACAAGCCGTGGACGCCGGAGCTGGTGGCGCGGGTGTTCCACGAGGTGTTCCTCTACTTTGAGACCGCCATCTACCGGCGCTTTGACCTGCCGGTGCGGCGCTTCTTGTTGGAGCTAGCCCCCTTTGAAAGTTTTGACCTGGAAATGGCGCGGATGGTCAGCGGCGATCCCCGTGCCGGCGAACGGCTGGACTGGCTTCTTCGATACACCACTATGCTGCGCTACGACGACTGCCAGCGCTTCCACTTCTGGTCGGGTTTCCGGGCTTTTCTCCTTTGGGAGATGGAACGGGAGTATACCGAGGAAAAGCGCAAAGCGCTCTTCAGCCGGGGCGGGCTGTACTATGAGCTGAAGGAAGACTACGCCCACGCCCTAGAATGCTACACCAGCGGCGGTGACCATTCCAAGGTTTCCGAGCTGCTGGTGCGTAATGCAGAACTTCACCCCGGCATGGGGCACTATGCCGAGATGGAAAAATACTACCGCAGCCTGCCGGAGGCGGAAATTCTCGCATCCCCCTCTCTGATGCAGGGCATGAGCATGCTCTGCGCGCTGGTCATGGATTACGAAGGCTCGGAGCGCTGGTATGGCGAACTGCAAAAGTTTGTCGAACACTGCGGCAGGCAGGACGCCGCCGGAAAGCAGGCGCGCGGCCGCCTTGCATGGCTGGACATCTCCCTGCCCCAGCGGGGCGTGAAGGGTCTGACGGAAACCATCCCCGCCGTGTTCCGGCTTCTGACGAACAAAGAGGTGGCGCTGCCGTCCTTCTCCGTCACGAGCGCGCTGCCGAGCATCATGAACGGTGGCAAGGACTTTTCCGAATGGAGCAAAAAGGACGACCTGCTCTACAAAACCCTCCGTCTCCCCGTGGAGGCAGTACTGGGGCGGGACAGTGTGTGTCTTGCCGACTGCGCCATTGCCGAGAGCAAGTTTGAAAAGGGCGAGGACGTCGCCGGCCGGATGCTGTCCCTTCTCCCGCAGATGAACGAGGTCCGCAACCACGGCACGTCGGACATGGAGTTCGCCGTCAGTGGACTGCTGGCCCGCAGCCAGCTGGCAAGCGGACAGCCCGCCGACGCGCGGCGCACCATCGAGGTGCTCCATGAATGCTTTGTCGAGCGCGGTTTGACTCGCTTTCTGCCCAATATGGACGCCATGCTCTGCCGTATTGACATGCACACCGGCGACCTTGATGCGGCGGATGCGTGGTACCGGGAAAAAGCCCCTTGCGAACCAACGCACCTGAACGTCATGCGGCGCTACCAGTATCTCACGCAGGCAATGGTGGAAATTATGCAGAACCGCCCGGACGCCGCTTTGCTGACGCTCTCACCCATGGAGCCGTACATTCAAAACTGCGCCCGCATCATCGACGGCATTCACCTGAATGTCCTGACTGCCATCGCCCTGCGCCGCAAGAAGGATGAGCGGTGGCGCGAGCGATTGACGGCGGCGCTGGACGCGGCGGCAGAGTACCGATTCATCCGCACCGTCAGCGTATACGGCACGGCAGTGCTGCCGCTGCTGGGGGCACTGGAATGGGATGGCGACAAAAAGTGGTATAAGCAGTTAATGGCGGCGGTGCGGATGCAGGCGGCGTTCTACCCGCATTTCCTCGAACCCCGCCTTGCCCCCGGCGAGGAGCTGACGCCCACGGAGCTACAAATTCTGCATCTCATCTGCGCGGACAAGTCCAACGCCGAGATTGCGCAGATCATGGACGTGAAGCTGCCCACGGTGAAGACCCACGTCAGCCACATTCTCGACAAGCTGGACGTGAAGCGCCGGGCGGAAGCCAAGACCGCCGCGAAAAAGCTGCGGCTCATTCCGGATGATCTATAAAAGCTGTGCCTGTGCTTGAACGGGCTGAATATAAACCTTATACATATAATGATCTCTCGGAATCTTGAGTGATCATGCCAGCAAAACTCTAGCATGGCATCATGTGCAGAATCCAAAAGTACTTTAGAAACAGTGTAATCAGGAAGAAAAGATTTCATCCTGAAAAAAAGCGTGCAGGAATCCATGTGAATCATGTTTTGAAGCACAGCAAAAATGAGGAAATACCGGTAAGTCACTTTGCGAATCAACAAGCATGTATAGATTATAGCCATGATAATAACAGTCATGGGAAGAATCCCAGCCGATATCACAATCAGGCTGGGAAAAGTAGAGATTCCGAGAGATTATGGTAAAAGATAGGAGTTTACATGAAAAAGAAAAACACCATGCCAGAGAAGGATTGGCAGCAGACCCATGAAAAAATCAGGTGGAGGGAGCTGCGTAAGCGCATACTTGTGATGGGCTTGACCGTTGCGATGGTTGCCAATACTGTAGACCTGTCCGCACTCTCGGTTTCTGCAAAAACCGATGAAAGTGAGACAGGTAAAACGACTATTGTTTCCTTTGAGGAGCTTTCAAAGGACATCATAGAGCAGACCCTGCCCATCGGTGCGCTTGAGAGCGACATCAAGTTTCCGACTAGCCTGACCGTTACGGTAGAAAAGACCACGCAGGCGGATGAAAAGGAAGCCGACGATGAAGAAGATGCTTCCGAGACGGGAGATACAGAGAAAGACGATGCGCAGAAGGATGACAGTAATGGAGATACTGCGTCCTCTGATGATAAGAAGGATACAGAATCCTCAGATGAAAAGGATGGCGATTCCGGCAATGCGGATGCTTCCGATAAGTCTGGTACTTCTGACAATGGAAATGCAGATACAAAGGATTCGGATACATCAAAGGATTCTGGAAATTCTGACAAATCAAACAACCCAAATGGCTCTAGCAGCTCTGATACAGAGGATACACAGGCACGTGCCGACCTACCCTCTGCTTTTGGTGCGCTTATTGACCAGATGGCGGATGCCCTTCTGCCGCATAAACTCATAGTACACGCGGCAGAGAAGGACGATGCCTCTGACACAGCAGCCACATCCGACGGTGCAGACAATGCAAAGAAAACCGACACAGCATCTACATCCGATAATGCAGACAGTGTAAAGACGACAGGCAGTTCTGACGCAGCAGCTTCCTCTGAGACAGAGACAACGACGGAGAAAATCCGTCTGGAAAACATCAAGTGGGAGCTGAATGTGGAAGAGAGCGACGCAGAAGAATTTGACAGCAGTGAAGTGTCAAACGGCTTCTGCTATGCCTACACGCCGGTACTGCCGGATGAGGATGGAGACGGCAACCAGCTCGTATTGGGTAAAGACGTGGAGCTTCCGACCATCTATGTGCTCGTAGGCGAATATGGGATTGCGCTGCTGGCTGATGGAACGATTGAAGTAACAGAAATGAAAGCTGACGGGACTGTACAGAAAAAATACAACGCTCAGGACCTTGCAACATGGATTGGCGGGCATGGAAACGCAAACCTGGAAAAAGTTTCCATTAAACTGTTGAATGATGATGCCTCCATAACAAGTGCGCTTACCATTGGTACCGGTTTGGCAAAAGAGATAGAGCTGGATTTGAATGGCCATACATTGAAACTGGCTGACAATGCGCGTTTATATTTTAAAAGAGCAAATATAACAATTACCTCGTCCGGCTCGAATGAGGGAACAATTACAGGCAACTATCAATATGGGCAAAATAGATTCAAAGGAGATGGACTGATAACTGTAGATAGCGTGCTGAAAATTGAGCATGTCACAATCAAAAATGCTGGAACCGGTTCCACAGTTGCGATGTGGGGAGGTGCGACCTGTACCATTGACGAAGCAAATATTAGTGGAAGTAATGGTAGTCAGGAAGGCGTCATTACTATTTGTGACAGTAACGCCTGTACAATTACCAATACGAAGGTGACCGGAAACGTTAAGCTTAAATATGGCGCTATTATGTTTATGGGCAGCTGCTCCGACTGTATCATTGGCGGCGGCGCAGTTATTGAAAACAATAACAAGGATTCTCGCTGCATCGGTGTTTACGAAAATAGTAGCATTAAAATTACAGTTAAAAAAGGCGCTACTTTAACAGCGAATGCTGGCAACCGTATTATAATGGATAACGAATATAAAAAGTTAGCTGTAAACATTGAGGGTGGAACCTTTAATGGACGTCTTAGATTACCCGACAACAGCCAGATTGCAGAGGGAACCTTTACCCCTGCCCAAGCCTCAGGCAATGCGATTTGGGTTAATAATCCTAAGAAAACCCTGCAGGACCTTCTGAAGGTCGGCTATACCTTAAAGTATGAGGATGGTACCTATGCAGACCTAACAGCCAGGTGGACAGACGAAGGGAAAAAGGTAACGGCTGTTAAAAGTCCGCTCTATTTCACGACGCATCCTACGATTTCAAGCGGAGCGGAAACTGTGATGGAAAACTATACCGCTGCCGAGGCACCTGTGCTAACCGTAAAAGCGGTATCTGGCAGTGATAGCAGTGGCAGTATCTCCTACCAGTGGTATGCTGATAAAACAATAAATGGAACAACAACCAAAGTAGAACAAACGGGGCAGGATGCAAAAACTGCGACCTACAGGATTCCTACAGGACTTTTGGCAGGCACCTATCAATACTACTGTGTAGCGACCTGCGGTGAATATACGGCGACCTCCAAAAAGGCTGTCTTTACGGTAGAAGAAGGTGTTGCGGAAGTTACGGTAGGTGGGAATACAAAACGTTATGCAACACTTACGAAAGCAATAGCTGCAATGAAAGATGCAGTAGATGCTGCTGATGCAGACCTTGAAATTACGTTGAAAATCCTGAAAAATATTTCTGAGACAGGAAGCGAGTGGAAAATAGATGGGGGTACAAAAAAGGTCAGCTTTTGTATGGATCTTAATGGCTGTACCGTTACAGGAAAGGGTCTTTATATCACTGGCGAAGGTGTGGAGGCAGTCTTTAAAGACGCAGGCACGGGACAGAATGGAACACTGATCGCCCCAGTTTCTATTCAGAACAAAGCAAAGCTTACGGTAGAGAATGGTAATTATAAGGGTGTCTTGAGGTTTTTGGGTGGTGCGGCTGCAAAGCTAAAAGATGGTTATTACAGCAACAGTATTTATATTGGAAAAGCTAGTGAGATGCACAATACTGATATTTCCTGTACAATTACCGGAGGTACGTATGAGGGAGAAGAGGTTCTGGTATGTGGAGGTGCCACCCTTAGCGTATCCGGAGATACTGCAAAGATAAAGGCTCTGCATATAGACCACAGAGAGTTTAGCCAGATAAAACGTGCAAAAGTAATGCTTTCAGGTGGTGAGTATGGAGAGATTGCTCTGAGCAATTTTGGTAAAAATGATGATTCTCTGCTTGATAAAACGCAGGGTTATGCTATTGCGGATACGCTGGAAGAAGGCTATGCTTTTTATTCAGCCGGTATTAAGACCGATATAAGCAGAACGGATAGAAGTCAGGGCAGTGTAAAAGTGCTTCGCGCTGACATGCCGGAGGATACATCTCAGGCCGTTGTAAAGTTTCAGATAGAAAAAAATAGCGGTGAGACAAAAACGATGTATTTCCTGACATGGGATGCAGCAATGTTCTATCTGGAAGAATCGAAAGAGCATCAAAAGAATGAAGAATACAAGTTATGGAAGAAGCTGGAAATCCTGCTGCTGAAGGATACGATAGCAGGTAAGAGTATAAACAAGATGCTCGATAAAGTACATTTGCCGGCTGAGATAACGCTGCGTTCAGAGGGTGATGAGCCACATACCTTGACGGGTAAGGGAAACTACCTGTTTATGACAGGGAGACAGGATGTTACCATAGAAAATATAAACGTGGTCGGAAACATAAGCTTTCCTGGTGATACCGCTGTACTGCGGCTGGGCAAGGGTGTAGCTGGACTAAAGGATGTAAAGGTTCCTTCTGGCAAGGCTGAGATAGTTATAGAGAAGGGAGCAGAAATACCTAAAACGTTTACAGGAGGTGGAGGTAATCTGAATGTCAGCATCTACTGTAATCATGACTCTGCTGATTTTTCCAGCAAAATAACGCAGGGAGCTGGCGCATTTAAGATATGGTTCCCGATAGAGCTGGGTGGTATCGCTCTGCCTACAGGTGGAGAAAATGACACGAATGTCACACAGAGGGACGGTGTAACCTACGGACTGTACAGCAATGGAGGTACGACGGACCAGAAAATTAAGGTCACGGGCGAGGTCTGCTCTTATGAGCCTTATGGCGGCAAAGCAGTAACGATAGATACGACAGACCTTTCCTTCACGATGCCGTCTTCCAAGGTAACCCTTAAGGCACATACGAAGGATGACTATGGCTATTGCAGCAACTGCAAAAGGACTGACCTTGTGGAAGCCTATAAAAATGGACACCTTCATATCGAAGGTCTGGTAGGCCGTACCTACGACAGCTATCCGCAGGTGATGACAGGAGTTACACTGGATACTGCGAATGGCAATAAGTCGCTGACTGGGCCCTCATATAAATCAGGCAGAGAATTGGCACAGGATTCCACAGACCCTGCAAATGCAGACATTTCCAAAGCAAATTATTATGTGGTCTATGCCAATAATATAGACTGCTACAGGAATGAAGAAGGTGGAAGCGATTTCAAGGCTGATGAAGCACCGAAAGTTACGATCACCGGACAGGGCAGCTATTACGGCACGATTGAGCACTATTTCACGATTGGAGATGGTGAAGTTGTGGGAGAAGGCTTTAGTGGCTATCAGGGAACCTATGATGGGAAAGCCCATGGAGCTGTTCAGTATGGAACCGTCAGACTTAAGGCAGACGCTGTTGATAGCCAGACAATGATTCCGGTTGCTGATGGGCTGATCGTACCCTGTACTGGAAAAACAATGGAAACGGATGGAGTTGCCAGCAATTTTACCTATTATTTTGTACTTATGTATTATGAAAATGGAGTTTCTCAAGGTTATAAACAAATAAATGATCCGGTTACAGAGAATCATATGATAACCAATGCCGGAAACTATACAATTTATGTTTCTATACATGAAGCTAGAAAAAATATGTGTGCTTCTTTCCCTATTGGCGTGAAAGCGACCATTGAGCCGAGAAGTTTAACAGATTCCGTGATCCATCTGGATGATATAGGTATCACGGTATATTACACCGGTATGCCGATCATTCCTGAAAACTGGGATAGAGGAATCACAGATTCAAACCGGAAAAATGAGCCGGGAAATGACCAGGGAGTTCTGGACAAAGACAAAGATTTCACCGTAAGTGCTGAGAATAATACGGAGGTGACAAACGGTAAAAGAGATGGAAAGATTACCTTTACCGGAATTGGCAATTATAAGGGTGAGCTCGTCAGATACTTTGACATTGCCCATGCGTTTACTCTGGCACAGACCACGGTATCCAAGAATTGTTGGTACAATGAGGATTCCAACTGGTGGAAAAACGGCATACCTGCTACGTTTACGGAAAATGATGTAACATCAGACAATCCAGTATCTGACTGGAAAAATATAGTATATCGGACCGCCAAAGGAAAATATGCCATTGTAAGCGATGAAGTTGTGTTTTATGCAAGCCTGGAAGATGCGGTTGCAGGCAAAAATCCGGGTTATACCTTTAAGGAAGAAGGCACGCATACCGTAACTTTATATGGAAAAGACCCATGGAATCAATCTATTGTTCCTGTAGAGATTACGATAAACATTGATACCACCGCACCGACCTGGGCAGATGCAGATGGCAAGGAAGATGGTTATGGCATCCAGATCAAAGATAACTGGTGGAGAACACTTTTAAATAAGATCAGCTTCGGACACCTCTACAATGATACAACACTGGATATTAAGATTCATGCAAACGATGCAAAAGAGGGCGTGAATAAGGTAAGTGGGGTATCTAAGTATTACTATTATATTGACCAGATCACAGACACTGCTTCGGCAACGGGAAAGACCAAAGCAGAACTGGACACTCTGGCAGCCGATGGTAAATTTACGCAGGTAGATGCAGGAAACTGGCTGTCGGACAGTGCAACCATTCATGGCGCATTAGGCGAGGATGGTAGCTATGTAGTCTATGCTTATGCGATGGATAACGCAGGAAATCAGAGCGATTATATCTGTACCGAAGGACTGGTACAGGATGCGAGCGCTCCTGTCGTGACAGTAACTGAGCCGAAGAAAGAAGACGGTACCCTGAAGGATACAGAGGCGATACTCAAGGTTAATTTAAGCGAGGATGCAACGCTGATGTGGTTCTTTGTATCCGAAGGAGTATTTGACGGGGTTACTGGATACACCTACGACGACTGCAAAAGAGATATTGAAAGTTATATGAAAGGTGAGCCAAAGTACCCACAGTTCGCTGTCGAAAACGATGGAAAATGGGCGCCCCGCAATGGGTGGATTTTTAAACCGGACGAAAATCTTTATTGTGGACAATGGGAAGTTCGTAAGGAGGGACTTAAGGAGAGTAATGCTAACCAAAACTTTGTTGCGAGTTGGACACCTAAAATCTTCAAAACGACAGGAACAAAAGGTGATAATAAAATTGAAATAGGTAATTTTGGAAAGCCGGACGTTTATTTTCCATTGTATCCAAGTAAGAAAACTGCAGTCTGGATAGCAGCCATTGACAAGGCAGGCAATATAACGGCATTAACGGAGCCTGCTATTGAATTTACCACTGCAAAGCCGACTCCGTATGTAAAGACTGCACCGGTTATTTCCGGTACTTATGGTAATACGGTATCTGCCATGTTTGAAAAGGCAGATATGACAAAGGCAGTTGTGACAGCAGGACTAAACAGTGACACGAAGGTTGAGGGTACATGGACTCTGGCAGCTGAGGATGCAGATAAGCTTCCAACAGTCGGCACAAGTGAGAAATACTCGCTTGTCTTTACACCGACAGAAAGTGATGCAGATACTTATGATTCTGTGACCTGTGAAGTGACACCGGAAGTTTCCAAGAAGCAGATTACCGTAGTGATTGCTGATAAAGAAAAATTCTATGGAGAGACAAACCCTGCACTTACATGGAGTCTTGCCACGGGTGCTGCCTACCCAGACAATGTTTTGGTAGCAGATGATACCGAAGAAGCACTTGGCATCAGCTTATCAACTACTGCGAAAGGCAATTCAGATGTTGGAACCTATGCAATTACAGGCTCATCAGATAGTGCCAATTATGAAGTATCCTTTACCGGAAGCGGTTCAGATGGCAAGAGTGGCATTCTGACAGTAAAACAGGCAGCAAATAGTTTTACTACAGAACTTAGCTGTTCTGATTATGCTTATGCGAAGGATGAGACACCAAAACCAAATGCAGCAGCAAAATTCGGTACAGTAACTTATAAGTATGCAAAAGCCGATTCAGATGGTAATGCACCTGCAGCCGATTCCGCATATACAGATGCCATACCTGTAAATGCAGGAACCTATGCGGTAAAGGCTTATGTTGTAGAAACAGATAACTATGCAGGACTTACAAGTAATCCGGCCGTATTTACGATAGCAAAGGCAGCGAAAGCTCCAAACATGCCGGAAAATGCAATGGCTCCGGCGCACAGCACAAAGAAGGTTGGCGATATTACGCTTCCGGATGGATGGAACTGGCAGGAGGCTGATAAGGACACGGCACTTGCAGATGGTGTGGCAGTGACAGCGAATGCAATTTATACAGGAACTGACAAGGGCAACTACGAGACAGAAAGTGTAAGCATTACGATTACAAGAAGCGAATGTGATCACACACATACTGAAATACGGAATCAGCGGGAAGCAACCTGCAAAGAGAAGGGCTATACCGGAGATACTTACTGTAAGGATTGTGGTGAAAAGCTTGCCGCTGGTACAACAATCGAGAAAAAACCGCACAAGGTCGGAACACCGGCTACCTGTGTATCAAAAGCAGTATGCAGTGTTTGTAGTGAAACCTTTGGTGAAGTGGATGCCACGAACCATGTGCATACAACCGTGAAGAACCGAAAGGAAGCAACCTGTACGCAGACCGGATACGCAGGAGATACCTATTGTACGGACTGTGATAAACTTCTGAGTACCGGAAAAGAGCTGGCAGCATTGGGACATGATTATAAAGCAACCGTAACAAAGCAGCCAACGACAACCGAGGAAGGAGTCAGGACCTACACCTGCACCAGATGCAACAGCAGCTACACAGAGAGTATTGCGAAGCTGCCGGAGGAACAGCACACTCATAACTATACGGGAAGCATTACGAAGGAAGCAACCTGTACAGAGGCAGGGGTAAGGACTTATACCTGTTCCTGTGGAGACAGCTATACAGAGAATATTCCGGCAACAGGACACAGCTATGTATCAAAAGTGACGAAGGCTGCAACGACAACAGAGGAAGGCATCATGACCTACACCTGCTCCAAGTGCGGACACAGTTACACACAGCCGATCACTAAGATTAAGTCCGATGACAGCAGCAAGGATAATGGCAGCCAAAACCAGAAACCGCAGTCTGGCACAGACAATGGTAATCAGAATCAGAAGCCACAGCCTGATACGGATAATGGTAATGAAAAAGGAGATTCAATTAAGCCATACATCAAGGACGACAGCGGCAAGGAAGGCTGGGATGTTATCAAGCCACAGCTTGAAGAAGCTAAGGCAGGCGATACGGTAACGGTTGCAATGAACGGAACAACTGTAGTACCGAAAGATGTAATTGACAGTATCAAGGGCAAAGATACAACACTTGTTCTGGATATGGGAAATGGTCTTTCCTGGAAGATTTATGGAAAGGATATTACGGATGCAGCTGGAGATATTGATTTTGATGTGACAGTCGGAGCCGACGCCGGAAAATCCATTCCTGTGGATGTGATCAACAACGTGACAGGGGAACGTTCTTCCATGAACCTGACGCTTGCTTATGACGGAGAGTTTGGATTTACAGCCACACTGACCGTCAACATGGAATCAAAGAATGCAGGACTGTATGCGAACCTGTTCTACTACAATGAACAGACCGGAGAACTGGAATTTATCAGTGCCGGACAGATTGATCCGGATGGAAATGTGGAACTTGTATTTACCCATGCATCAGATTACACGATTGTTGTTGATGCCAAGATTATGAGTGATAACGGTCAGGCAGACAACAAATCTGATGAAACCATTCCTGCACCTAAGACAGATGACAGCACTTCAAAATATGCATGGAATAATACGATAATCATTATTATAGGTATCTGTATTATACTGATTGTTTTTGGAGCCGTATTCTATGTAAGAAAAAAGAGTGGTTCTGAGGAAGAATAAGTATCTGACATAGTAATTGAATAAAAGTGTGAAGGTGGGAGCGTAAGCGCCCACCTTTTACAGTTGAAGAAGAAAAAATCTATTACAGTGAGACTTTCAGATGGAGATTCGCAGAGATTTTAATTCCATTCCTCTGCCAACAGAAAATCGCAGATATTGCGGTGCTTGATCCCGTTTCTGCTCATGTCGAACTCATCCAAAGAGACAACATATTTCTAAAATTATAAGATATAACTGATAAAATGCATATTTCTGTAAATTTCGACAGTTACGAACACAAATTTCAGAAGGAGAATGCGCAATGAAATCCTCCGTTGCCCCAACGGAACAGGCAGAAACGGTGACCTTTTTATCGTTTTGTGACTTGTGCAGCATAATAAAAAGGAATTATAATCAAGAAGGAAAAAACGCTTTTTTCGAGCGATAGAAAGGAAAAAATATGGAATATTCGGCAATTCTTCATGATATGGATAAAAGATTCTGCTATGCAATCGATAAGGATTTATTTGTGATACGTGTGCAGGTAAAAAAAGATGATATAAAAGAGATCATTCTTCATTATGAGGACAAGTACATACCATTGGGATGGAAGGATACACGAAAGACGATTTCGATGAAGAAGGTTGCCACATCACAGTTTCATGATTATTATGAGGCACAGCTTCAGATGCATTTAATATGCCTCCGTTATTATTTTGAATTTACGGATATGCAGGGAGAAAAGGTATATTACGGCAACTATGAGTTTAGCAGGGAATGCATTACAAACAGGGACAGAATGTTCGACTGTCCGCAAAACCTTCGTGAGGAAGAAATGTTTGAGGTGCCGGAGTGGGCAGCAAACAAGGTTGTGTATCAGATTTTTCCATCTCGCTTTGCAGCATCACAGCCAATAGACAAGGAGCTGTGGTATAAAGCCCCCATTACATCTAAGGATAATCTGCATGGTGATCTCAGAGGAATTATTGATCATTTGGATCATATTCAGAAGCTGGGAATAGATGTTGTGTATTTAACACCTATTTTTAAATCGGATTCCTGCCATAAATATGATACCACTGATTATTACCAGATTGATCCTTCCTTCGGAACAACAGAGGATCTTAAGGAGCTGGTGCAAAAAGCGCATGAGTGTGGAATGAAAGTAGTGATGGATGCGGTATTCAACCATACAGGAAGAGATTTTTTTGCATTTAAGGATATTATAGAAAAAGAAGATAAATCCAGATATCTGGACTGGTATTTTATCGAGAGATTTCCGCTGAAGGGTGAAAAAGGAGAAACTCCTAACTTCAAATGTTTTGGTTATTATGGCGGAATGCCAAAGTTAAATCTGAAAAATCCGGAGGTTGAAAAATTCGTTACAGATGTTGCATGTTATTGGATTAAGGAATGCGATATCGATGGATGGAGAATGGATGTAGGTGACGAAATCAGTCATTTCTTCTGGAAGCGATTTAGAAAGGCTGTTAAGGCAGTAAAAAAGGATCTGCTGATCATTGGAGAAATCTGGCATTATGCAGGAGATTTTCTTGAGGGAGATGAATGGGATACGGTCATGAATTATCCATTTTACCTGAATCTCATAGATCTGCTTGCAGATGAAAAAATCAATGTCAGCCAGTTTATACAGAATCTTGGATATTTGAAGGGGCGCTTAAACAAAAAATGCTATCCTCTAATGTGGAATCTGATCGACAGCCATGATACAGCAAGATTTCTACATCTATGTGATGATAATAAGAAAAAGCAGCATTTGGCTGCAGCTTTTCAATTGTTATTACCGGGAATGCCCATGATTTATTACGGAGATGAATTCGCGATGCCCGGAGCAAATGATCCGGATTGCAGACGTGGCATGTACTGGGATGAAGAATACCAGGATAAAGAGATGTTTGAATGGTACAGGCAGCTGCTGAAGGTGCGAAAAAACCATGCATGTATCGTAGAGGGTGAACCGTTGGAAATAGCTGCAAGGGACGGGGAAGAGACGATCGTCCTGACCAGAAAAAATGACGAAGAGACACTTGCTTTGATCTTCAACTGCAGCAGCAGCGCAAGAGTGTTTCATGAGTATGCACAAAAATATGATTTACTTAGAGAGAAACCCTTTGATGGAAAAATAGAGGGACTTGAAGCCGCTGTAATAGTACTTTAAGCTGTAATGCAGAAGAGGCCATTCGGGCATATGCGGGAGTGATGCTTTTCATTTGCAAAAAAGATGAGGTGTGATAAGATGAGAAAAGTATAGAAACAAATTAAAATATATCACTGGAGAAAATATTATCATGAAGAAAAAAATAAATTATGCAGGAATTCTGAAAGAGACAGGGATCCTGACTGTGGCGGTAGCCATCATCGCGGCAGCAGTCTACTTTTTCCTGGTGCCGAGTCATGCGTCGGTCAGCAGCATCTCCGGTCTGGGAATCGTATTGGCTAACTTTATTCCGCTTCCGTTGTCTGTCATTACCATGATTCTGAACGTGGTATTGTTACTGATCGGATTTGTTACCTGTGGCAGAGAGTTCGGAGTAAAAACGGTGTATACCTCTGTGATGCTGCCGATATTTTTGGGACTTTTCGAGATTCTGTTTCCGAATTTCGGATCCCTGACAGACAGTCAGGAGCTGGACGTGCTCTGCTATATTCTGGTGGTCAGCGTGGGACTCAGCATTCTGTTCAACCGGAATGCATCTTCCGGAGGACTGGATATTGTGGCGAAGATCATGAATAAATATCTCCATATGGAATTGGGTAAGGCTATGTCTCTCTCCGGTATGTGTGTGGCACTGTCCGCGGCACTGGTATATGATAAGAAAACGGTGGTGCTGAGTATCCTGGGTACCTATTTCAACGGAATCATTCTGGATCATTTTATTTTTGACAATAATATCAAGCGGCGTGTCTGCATTATTACGAAGAAAGAGGAAGAACTGCGCCAGTTTATTACAAGAGATCTGCACAGCGGTGCCACGATCTATGAAGCCATCGGTGCCTATCATTTTGAAAAACACAACGAGATCATCACCATTGTGGACAAAAGTGAGTACCAGAAATTAATGAAATTCATCAATGAACTGGACCCCAAGGCGTTTATTACCGTATATAATGTATCGAGTATGAAGTATCAGCCGAAGACCGGGGCCTTTTGACCCTGACTTTGATGCCTACGGATTGTTCCGTGCTACGTACTCTCACAATCCGCCCCTCTATTCGCATATCGTGGGATTATCCTCCCACTTTTATGCCCATATCGGGGCGGGTCCTAAGGTCTTTCACCCACTTATGAGCAAGCTCATGTGGGCTTAGACCTTTTGACCCTGGCATCTTTATAATAATATTATGGAGAATGCGAAATGAAAAAGGTGCGGAATATCGTAGTGATCGTGTTATCTGTCATATGTGTTGGAATTCTGGTTTTTTTGTTGTGGAATTTAAGAAGTACAGAGGAGTCTGCACAGGAAATAATACCGGAAGTTCAGCCGGAGCCTATGTCGGAACAGAGTGTATCGGATTCTGATGTGAGCGGCAACGGTGCGGAGAACAGTGCAGATCCTACGGAATTGCCGGAGACAGAAGAAAGCGAACCGGTGAAAACGGAAGATCCTGTAGAGCAGAGGGCAGAAGAACTCCTGGCAGGAATGACCTTAGAGGAAAAAGTCGGACAGATGTTCATCGCCCGGTGCCCGGAGACGGATGCAGCATCCAAAGTGACGCAGTATCATCTCGGCGGATATATCTTATTTGCCCGGGATTTTACCGGGAAAACAAAAGAGGAAGTAACAGCAGCCATTCAAAGCTATCAGAATGCTGCAAAAGTGCCTCTGCTGATCGGTGTGGATGAGGAAGGCGGCACGGTAAACCGTGTCAGCAAAAATGCGAACTTGCGGGAAACGCCTTTTGCCTCTCCTCAGGAACTGTATGCGCAGGGCGGATGGGATCTTATTCGGAGCGACACACAGGAAAAATGTCAATTACTGCAGAGCCTGGGAATTAATCTGAATTTTGCTCCGGTATGCGATGTATCACAGGATCCGCAGGATTTTATTTATGCCCGCAGTTTCGGGCAGGATGCGGAACAGACGACGGAGTATGTGAGGACCGTCGTGCAGACCATGTCGCAGGAACAGATGGGAAGTGTATTAAAGCATTTCCCGGGATATGGCAATAACTCGGACACGCACACAGGGATCGCTTATGATGAACGTCCCATAGAGAGGTTTGTAAATTCTGATTTTCTGCCGTTTCAGGCAGGCATCGACGCAGGGGCGGATATGGTGCTGGTAGCCCACAATGTTGTCTCCTGCATGGATGATCAGGTACCGGCATCTATTTCTCTACCGGTACATAATATTTTGCGTAATGAATTAGGATTTGACGGCGTGATCATTACCGATGCTGTCTCTTATACACATCTGACGCTGCCGACGATCTTACGCG
>ERZ1027038.430-NODE-430-length-17556-cov-5.119765_pt1 | contig 17556 bp, 10 predicted proteins | sample MGYA00519439_ERZ1027038 | MGnify/ENA primary metagenome ERZ1027038 (study PRJEB26926, sample SAMN06164807) | human gut metagenome | biome: ENVO:00009003; feature: ENVO:2100002; material: ENVO:00002003 | host: Homo sapiens | place: USA | collected 2012 ... | reverse complement strand
TAAGATCGTCGGCAGCGTCAGATGTGTATAAGAGACAGCTCATTTTCCTATCCTCCTGTTTTATCGCTATCTTTATCTTTCTTCAGTAAACGCTCTCCGCCATTATTTTACCATAGATTACCTTTACTGAAAAGAGCAATTTAACGTCCGCTAACCGGATCTCTCAGCGCGTAGTCACTGCGATCCAGAGAGAAATTCGGGTTGTAATAGGGGTCTCCTGCTTCCAGCTCTGCCTTCCATTTTTCACGGAAATGCTCGGATTCTTTGTTGTAACGCTCCGCCTTCTCTCCCTGATCATCCAGACCTCTGGAAATAGATTCATAATGATACAGTTCCGCAAAAGGGGTCCATACATTCAGCAGTCCCAGTTTGCGCAGTTTCAGGCAGAAATCCACGTCATTCAGAGAGATCACAAAGCTCTCGTCCAGTCCTCCCACCTGCTCATACAGACTCTTTTTCACCAACAGACATGCTCCGGTCACTGCCGTGGCATTCTGGGTATAACACAGGCGTCCCATGTAGCCGAGGTTCTGTACCGGAATACGATAATGGGTATGTCCTGCGGTGCGATGTGCCCCCAGTCCGATGACTACACCGGCATGCTGGATCGTCTTGTCCGCATAATACAGCTTTGCACCTACGGCACCCACATCTTCCCGCTGTGCATACATCAGCATCTCTTCCATCCAGTTGGCAGTGATCACTTCCGTATCATTGTTCAGCAAAAGGATATAATCTCCGGTGGCATAGGATACTCCCAGATTATTTACAGCAGAATAATTAAAGTCACCATGATAGGTCACCACAGAGATCCGGCCGTCCTCGCTGTGCAGAATCCCGCCGTCATGACCGCAGACGGTATGCAGCTTGCATCTTTCTGCGTAGGAATCATTGCCGGACAATCCCAGCAGCTGGGAATAGTAATCCCGGATTTCCGGTGTGGTGCTGTTGTTCTCCACCACGATGATCTCGTAGTTGCTCCAGGTGCTGTTCTTCTGAATAGAAGTAATACATCTCTTCAGATCTTCCACGTGATCCTTGTTGGCGATCACGATGGAGATCTTCGGATCTCCCAGAATCTGATAGCGGATCCGGAAAATTGTGGCACAGGCTCTGGTACTGGTGATCTGAAAATGTTTGAATCCATGCTTTTTCAGATGATCCGCCACGGCACCCTTTGCCGCCTCGATGGCATAGGGCTTTGCGTCAATACTGGCGGCGGTACTGCCCGCATGGCTTCTCCAGTAATACATCAGTCTGGGCACATGTACGATCTTTTGTGCTCTGTCCGTCAGACGCAGGATCATATCGTGGTCCTGCGCACCGTCAAAAGCCGTACGGAACAGTTCCTCGCCTTCCAGAAGTTTTCTGGAAAAGACGCTGAAATGACAGATATAATTGTTGGCCCGCAGATTATCAGGTGCATAATCCGGCTTAAAATGCATGGTCAGCATTTTATTAATATTGTCCTCCTGGAAGGTGGTCTCATCACAGTACAGATAATCCGCACCCTGTTCATTGATTTCCTTGACATAGGCATACAATACGGAAGGATGCAGAATGTCATCCTGATCGAACAGCCCGATATAGTCTCCGGTGGCCAGCTTGTAACACTCATTGGTGTTGTAGGAAATACCTCCGTTATGGTCCAGGTGCTTATATACAATACGGCCATCTGATTTCGCCGCGTACTCCTTGCAGAGTTCTTCGATGTAAGCATGTTCCGCATCGGAACCGTCCGCCAGACACAGTTCCCAGTTCTGATAGGTCTGGTTCATGACGCAGTCCAGCATCTGTATCTGGAACTCTCTCTTGTTATTCCACAACGGCACGAGAATACTGATCTTCGGCATATAGGGGAATACCGTTTCTTCCTCTTTCTTCCTCTGCTCCGCATCGGGAAAGCTTCCGGTACCGTAGGATTCCATCAGGCTCTTCTGGTGACTCTTGTTACGGATCTTCCGCAGAATATCTTTGGGACCACCGCAATGAGACAGCCGTTCCTTCTGTCTCTGGGCAAAATGGATCACACTTCTGGCAGGTCCTGTAGCCTTCCAGAATTTATTTTTCTTGATTCGGTCCAGTTTGAACTGCAGATCTTCCTTCTCCGATTCCAGTACTACGATCTTGTCCGCCAGATCCGCACATTTTTCATGCTCTCTCTCGTAGGCTTCCTTATAATTGATCTCGGTGTTGCTCTCTGACATATGTCTCCTCCGTGATGCTTTCACCGCATTTTAGCGGATCATGCATCTGTTTTATTCTTTTGCTGCCGGAAGCTCTACGGTCAGATATTTTCCCGTAGTATTCCAAAGTTTCAGCTTGCTGACACGATTCACCACAAGAACAGCGATCGTATAGTTTCCCGCCGGCAGTTGTTCTCCTTCTCTGAGGACACAAAAGCCGCCCAATGCCACATTTTTCTGATCCGGAAGATTTTCCTCCAGTTCCTGTCGGTAGGCAGGCATCAACTGCATGGACCACACATCCTGTTCTTCTGTTTCCCCACAGGGAATCAGCAACAGATGTTTTTCATAGCAGGCATTATCGTCTCCCAGAATTACACTGTATCCCTGGATCCGCTCCGGTCCCGCTGTCTCTACTCTGGCCATCAGGCAGTTATCCCTGCGGATCTTCTGTAATTCCTCTCCGCCAGGAAGTCCCCTTTTCCAGAAAGGCTCCTGTAAAACATTCCGATCTGTCAGATATGCCGGAACCACACGGCTGTCCAGTCCCTCCCGGTTCAGCCCCTTCGGGTAAAAAGGATCCTCTCCCCGGAACTGTGGATGCATCTGGTAGAGCAGTTCTCTCTCCTGTACCAGACGCTGCATTTTCTCAGGACTTTCATCGCTTCCCCGGCTGAGAGATTCATGGTGATATGCAAAGCGGTCGTTCCACACCACATTGTAGTATCCCATTTCCAGAAGCCGGAAGCCCAGTTCCACATCATTATAGGCTACCCGCAACACTTCCCGGAATCCTCCGGCCTCCCGGAACACCTCTGTCCGGATCAGGAGACAGGCTCCCGTCACGGCCACACAATCCTGTGTAAAACGGTTCCGTCCAAAATAGTAGCTTCTGTCATCCTCCATAAATTGTAGCTTATGCACCGGTCCCACCGGCAGATTGACAATGCCGTCATGCTGGATCTTCACGGAATCCGGATAATAAAGTTTCAGTCCCACACTGCCCACATAAGGCTGCAAGGCTCTGGACACCATTTTATCCAGCCAGTCATTCTCACATAATTCAATATCATCATTTAAGAACAGCAGCAGCTTGCCATCTGCCAGTTCTGCGCCACGATTACACATGGTGGAAAAATTGAACTCCGCAGGCTCATATACATACCGGATCGGTGTTCCGGCTGTCCGGATTTCTTCCACCAGCTGTTCTGTTTTTTTCCTGTTTTCCTCGTTACTTCCGTTATCTATCAGCAGGATTTCCACCGGAACACTGCCCTCCGGGCGTTGCGTCAGCGACCGCAGACATTTTCCCAGTACGGAAGGATTATCTTTGGAAGGAATGATCACAGAGACCCTAAGCTCTCTGGCGAACAGTTCTCTGGCTTCCTCTGCCGCTTTGGCCGCCAGTTCCACGGACAGTTTTGCGGATTCCGCTGCCGTCCGGTACTCTTCCCAGGGGTTCTGCTCATCTTCCGCTTTCTCCCGGCTGGTTTCTGCCGGTCCCTGCAGTCCGATTCCCGCAGTACCAAAAGTGCCGTGAAACAGCACTTCTTCCAGATGTCCAATGGTATGACAGCCTCTCTCAAATCCACCGGCCGCCAGAAACAGCCGGTCCATCAGGGGACGGATCTCTTCCGCTTTCGAAAATACTATTTCCCTGCCGGTGCTCTCTCCTTCTGTCACAGCCCCGGGCTCCCCCAGTTTCTGCAACAGTCTGCTCCGCACTGCCACGACGCTTCCCACATAGAAGAAAGCCCGGTAGGTATCCGGAGCCCAGCAAGGCTTAAACCAGGGGATCACACGCTCTCCGTTCTCTGACAGCAGATCTTCATCTCCATAGACGATCTCTGCCTCCGGATGCTTCACAAAATACGCATTGATCCGCTCCACAGCATTTTCCGCCAGCTGTCCTTTCTGCTGCCTGTAGATCACGAATTCCGCAAGACCGGCTCTTTCCCCGATCTCTGTGACCACTGTTTCCGCAATCTTTTTTTCCTGCTCCGCAGCCCATTGCGCGTAGGTCACCCGCAGCTTTGCCAGTTCTGCTTCATACTTTTTATCCTGTTGTCTGACAAGCATCTGCTTTACTGACGTCCGAATGCTCAAGTTTCCTGTCTCCTTAGAAAAATTTTTTCACCGCTCCCACCATGTCACTTGCCACAGCAAGGGGAATCTGCACGATCTCCATTTTCACAGTCAGGATGTTCTCTGCCTTTCTGTCCAATGCATCCACACGGATCGTCAGATTCGGATCCTCCGTGGGAAATACCACGCTGGGATGCTCCGCACCGTCTGCGGACTTTAAGATTTTTCCATTGGTGGTAACGATCTTTTTGTCCTGCACAGGAACCGGCTGTCCGTTCATGGTAAGCTCCCGGATTTTACACACGCAGGCGCACATGGCCGGATCCAGCCGTAAATAATGGACATTTCCATCGAAATTCACCGTAAATTCCGCCTGTTTTTCCTCTGCATAGACGTTCTCCGGGAAATAGGAATTTTCTTCGGAAAATCCCTGTCCCTTGTCCTCATAGATCTGTACCCTGAGTTCTCCCTCCGTCTGACGGAACCGTCCGATCCATTCCGTGGGCTTATAAATTTCGCCGCCTAAGAGATTGCGGATCTCACCCATGGACAATTTCTGTCCGGTCACATATTTCTGAAATTCCATCTCCTGCTCTCTGTACTGTCTGGCTTCGTTTTCCGTGATGCCCAGACGATCCAGAATACGATCCAGTTCCAGTGCATTACGTCTTTCATCTTCCAGTACATAACAGTATACAGCCCGGAAGGCCAGAGCTCTGGTCTCTATGGGACGGTCAAAAGTCCATTCATAATCAATCAGTGTCCAGTGGTCACCATCCACCAGAATATTGGCAAAGATCAGATCAAAGTCCGCCACCGGCACATCCTCCCCGTAGCCCACTCTCTCCAGATATTCTGCGAACAGGTTGTGAAATCCCTCCACATCCTGCCTGTCCAGGCATTCGTCCATCAGTTCCGACAGCGGTCTGCCCGGCACGAACTCAAATTCCGCATAAGGTATGCCGTTCTCTTCTCTCAGATGGCAGACATTGACATCCAGACTGCTTCCCGCATACCGTTCCTTCAATTTTTCATAAGCCTCCGGCATATGACGCACATGGGCTTCCGCTTCTTTTGTCAGCGGATATTTTCGGACCGTCTTACAGCCTTCCTTGTCCCGCAGGATCTCGGTGCGGATCCGGAAGCTTTCCGCACGGTCATTGGAATATCTGGCATATTTCAGATCCAGAGGTGCTCCGATCACCGCCATATAGGAATTGGAAAAAACGGAAAACAATCCTTCCTCCACAATTCCGTCAAAAGCACTCTTCTCATCGAACAACAGCATTCTGTCCCGGTCAAAATTCCGCAGATTGTTGGACAGCTCTCCACGTCCTGGAAGATAAGCATCGGAATAGACTGTGGTCATAAATTTATAATCGGGATACGGATAATAAAAACTGCGTTCTCCCACACCGCAGGCATCGAAAATGCGCTCCAGCTTTTTCCGGGAAAACGTGCGTACCACACCGCCCTCCGGATAATTTTCAATGCCGGAAAACCAGCTGCCCAGATGATCTTCCTTGCATCCGGCAAAATATTTCAATCCGTATTTGTTCTCAATGGCAATCACGATCCTGCCGTCCGGTGCCAGATGCTTCTGCAGGATCTTAAGGAAATCCTCGTAAGGCGTCTTGCCGCCTATGTAAGCCTGTCCGTACTCAAAAACACCGATCAGACAGATATAGTCATAGTCTGCGGGAAGTTCCGGTTCCACATCCGTGAAATTGCCCACATGGATCGTCACATTTTCACATTCGCTGTGGCGGTAGGCGTTGATCAGGCTGCGCTTCTTCGAGAGATCCACACAGGTCACTTCCCCGGCTTTTCTTGCCAGTGCACCCGTGATGGCTCCGCATCCACTGCCCACTTCCAGCACTTTCTCTGTTTTCTGTATGGGAAGGAAATCCACGATATTTTCCCGGAGAGCAGACAAATGATACAGGATCGGCCAGCTCTTTCGCTCCGCAATGATCCTGTCATATTCCACCGTACTGTATTTTTTTACAATGTCTAAGATCTCGTCCTCCACACTGCCGTCGCAATAATAATCCTCGCCGGGATATTTATCCAGATTCAGTGTGATCTTCCCGATGGTCTCTGTCATTCCTTACTTCTCCTCCGCATCCCATACTTTTGTTTCGGAATCCATATCATAATATCCTACGGTGTTCTTGTCCGATACCACCGTAATATTCAAGGCATCATACAGTCTGTGATATACCTCGAAGGTATCCTGATTGTAGCCGGTCACTCCCAGAGACAGCAGATACTCACCACCCTGTAAGTTCATCTTCTGGGTAAAAGTCACATTTTTCACCTCTCCCGGCTCCACGCTGTCCAGAAAAGCCTTTTCAATCATGGTATTTGTACCGGTGATCTCCACACCGATGACGTTTTTTACAGAAAATGCAAAAATGGGGGCCGGAATATGATCCATAAAACGAACCCGCATATGGATGGTAAACATACTGCCCTTCAGGATCGCATTGGTGGGAACCCCTCTGTCATCCGTAATGTAAAATTCCTCAATCTGTGCCTGCTTCGTACCGTATTCCAGGGCATTGGGATTCTGCCCCTTGGCCTCCATGGAAGCCTGGGAAGCATCGGTCCCCTTCTCATCTGCTTTTTGGGCAGCTACTCTCTGCAGGTCTTCATCATCCAGCAGACTGGCAGTCTCTTCTCCCACACTCTCCGGGCCATCATACTGTCCCACCAATACCCTCTTGTAGGTGTCGATCATAGCCTTGGGACTGCCTTCGCCCAGGATATTTCCCTGATTCAGCAGATATACACGGTCACAATATTTGCTGATACTGCTCAGATCATGACTGACGAACACAATGGTCTTGCCCATCTTCTTGAATTCTTCGAATTTATGATAACATTTTGCCTGGAAAAATACGTCACCGACACTCAGAGCCTCATCCACGATCAGGATCTCCGGCTCGATATTGATGGCCACCGCAAAGGCCAGCCGGACGAACATACCGCTGGAATAAGTCTTCACCGGCTGATAGACGTAATCTCCGATATCCGCAAAACTTAAGATCTCCGGAAGCTTTGCCTCGATCTCCTTCTCGGAAAATCCCATCATCGTCCCGTTCAGATACACATTTTCAATGCCGTTATATTCCATATTGAATCCGGCACCCAGCTCCAGCAGAGCGGAAATACGGCCATTTACCAGCACTCTTCCCGAAGTGGGATTCAATACACCGGTGATGATCTTCAGGATCGTGGATTTACCGGAACCGTTGGTACCGATAATACCCACCGTTTCTCCCTGATAGATCTTCATGTCCACCCCCTTCAGGGCATAGTGAAGCTTATGCTTCTTCTTTTTTCCGAAGCCGAAAGCCTCCTTCATCCGATCTGAGGGCTTATCATATAGTTTATAGATCTTCTGGACATTATCGACTTCAATGGCCAGCTTTTTCTTTTCCTGCATCAATTTTAATCCTCGCTTATCAGCGTTACACTGTCTTTGTCATACCATATGGCCAGAGAACGGTTGGCCTCGTTATTTTCATCCTCCGAGAGGTCTCCCATGCACAAAAACCAGGGCTTGTAGTGATAAGGTTGCAGCTGTACATCATCCTCATCTCCCAATAGCTTCTCCACCCGTTCCAGATATTCCTGATGGAAATTATACGCTTCTCCGGTATGCACATAGTAATAGGCCCCATAAGCCGAATAATGTCCTGCCTGATTGGGTGACACCTGAAAGATCATGATAAATTCCAGACCCATAATCGCATAAAACCACCACACTGCGGCTCCGTTCCAGTTCGCCAGCCATCTTGCCGTGCTGCCTGATGCCTTCTTCTGCAGTCTTTGCTGCAGCCAGCCACACCAGTATATTTCGTTCAGGAACAACAGCAATAAATATGTGATCTTCACCGCATTCAGAGTTCTGGACAATCCGGCATGTCCGAGGGAATACAGGCTTGGGGTGTAACCGGTGGCATACAGGCAGAAGGACCACAGAAGTACGACTCCCGGATACCGGAAACGATACTCCGTCTCCTTAAGTGCCTGCCAGATCAGGGGTAACAGCATCACCATTACCATCAGAACAATAGATCCCGTAAACTCTGGAAGATGTTTTACTCCTTCCAGAAAAGATCTGCCGATGGACTCCAGGGGACTGTATCCCCAGCCGACATAGCTGCGGGCCCGCACGGAATTGCCCGGTGCCGCTACATTCAGCCCAAATCCTATAATGTATACCAGCGTAGCAGGCAACAGCCACAGTCCCTTTTTCCGGTGTTCCACTACCACACTTACAAACAGAATCGTCAACAGCGATAAAAGTCCCTGCAATGCCGTGACAAAATTGCTTCCGGCCGTGATCATGGAAAGCAGCACCGAGGCCGTAAATAGCAGCCCGGTAGCAGTTCTTCCTTCTGCTCTCTCCAGGCAGATTGCCACAGACAACATCAACAATCCAAAGCCGTGCATTCCCACGTAATGAACTCCGCCGTTATACCAGTAGAAGCCACTCTGTGCGGAATAAATAAACATAAAGACTGCCACTGTAATCACTGCCTGTGCTGCCAGGCCGGTCCACTTTTCCATGCCCAGTACTTTCCGCAGGATCACATGGGTAAATATCATGGTACCCGCCAGCAATAGCAGCAGGATGAACACTGGACCGAGGAAATAATACTGTTCTCCCCAGATTGCCGGCATCAATGCCATAAAGAAAATAGAAGAATAGGTTCCCTGCCACGCATACCACTGCGTTCTGGAGCAATCCAGTGCACCGGAGATGGCAGCCCATTTTGACTGTTCCTGCTCCATGGCAGCTCTGGCAAATCTTCCGAAATTGTAATCATCATAATACGGAACCGCATAGACTGTCAGACGAAACAATGGAATCAGCGTCAACAGCAGCAGTCCGCAGCATCCCACGGCCAGCAGGATCTTTCCCGGCTTCCATAACCAAAATTTTCTAAATTTTTCACGAGCACCCTTCAATTACTTTCACCCTTTCTGTTTTCCCCACAACAGTTTTGTAATGCAGCTCCTCCCCACAAGGTTCTTCATCTATAAAAGTTTTGCTATGCTCTGTTTTTTATAATACGATTTCTCCGTTCTTCGAACTCTCGAAATCGTAACAATCATTCGTATTATAGCACGTCTGCGAAATGTACCTTCAATCGTTTGAAAATAACGGCTCCCAACCCGAACAGTACTACCGTTACGATCCAGAAATACATGGTGGAAAAGAAATCCTGGAAAAACCATTCCTTCTCATAAATAGCACTTCGATAACCGTTTACAATATACACCAGCGGATTCAGCTTCAGAATCGTGATCCAATTGCCGGACAGGGAATCCAGATTCCACAAAATAGGAGTGGCCCACATGCCGATCTGCAATCCGATACTGATGATCTGAGACAGATCCCGGAAAAATACTACTACTGCACAAGTCGTATAGCTGAGTGCCAGTACAAAAATGAACAGGCAGAAGCTATAGTATACGATCTGTATCGTATATATGGTAGGATAATACCCATAAATTGCTGCCACAATCAACAGCAGACACACAAAAAATACATGAATAAAGGTGGCTGCAATAATCTTGATGATAGGCAGGATACTGATCTTAAATACTACTTTTTTCACCAGATAGTTATATTCCAGCAGCGCATTGGTTCCATTGTTTAATGCCTCACTAAAATAGAACCAGGGTACAAGCCCAGCCGTCAGGAACAATACAAAGGGTACTTCCACACCCTCCCGCAGGGGAGTACTCGTATTACCCATGATCTTATCAAAAACAATGTAATACATAGCCACCGTGACCACCGGCTGTGCCATAGCCCATACCGCACCCAGATAAGATCCCGCATATCTTTTTTTGAAATCATTTTTGGCCAGTTTCCAGATCAGATGCCGGTTCTGGAACAGCTCCACCGGCAGTCCGGTGAATTTATCATACCAGTGAATAAAAGCAAAGCATGCCGCCGCGATCACCACACAGGAAATGATCTTCTTGGCCAGTTCCTGACCCGGATCCGCCGCAGGTCCCAGATTCTTATGGAATACAATAAGTACTGCCATGATCACTGCCGTTGTCACAAACAGGGCAATGCCCGCTTTTTTACTTACCTTCATTCTCTTTTTCCTTCACGTACTGTTCCAATGTGCCCCACTTGGTATCCTTCTCGGAAAGCGTCAGTTCCATGCCTTCTGGAATCGGCCATTTTACACCGATATCCGGTGTATTGTAAGCAATACCGCCCTCATCATCGGGATGATAAAAATCCGTACATTTATAGCAGAATTCCGCATAATCCGACAGTACCAGAAAACCATGTGCAAAATTCTTCGGGATAAAGAACTGCTTCTTGTTCTCTTCAGACAAAAGCACTCCGTACCACTGGCCGAAAGTCCTGGAACCTTCCCGCAGATCCACTGCCACGTCATAGACTTCTCCGCGGATCACGCGCACCAGCTTGTCCTGAGGAAAATGTTTCTGGAAATGCAGTCCACGCAATACACCCTTCTTGGAAGCGGACTGATTGTCCTGTACGAACACCTCAGGAATTCCCGCAGCCTTGAAATCGTTATAATTGTAAGTCTCCATAAAATATCCTCTGGCATCTCCGAATACCGTAGGAGTAATGATCTTTAATCCTTCAATTTCACAGGTTTCTACTGTTATTTTACCCATTTATTTCGTCCTCACTCTCTATTTTTATTGACTATTCGTAGGTGATATTCATGTCCACACGACCTTCGATGCCGTCCACTTTTCCCTTGGAGGTATACTGCCAGGTCTTATAATATCCCTGATATAACGGAACACTGCGATACTCTGCCAGCCAGATATGATAGTTTTCCAGTCTTGCTGTCTGCAGATTATTGTTGTACCAGTTACGGCTGGCATAGACACCCGCCGTGTATCCGGCATTTTCTATGGTCCTGCAGAACGCTTCACATACCAGTGTTCTGGTCTCCGCATCCAGACTGTCCGCACGGCCGTTACCGCCCGCACCTTCGGTATCGATAAATACCGGATAGTTCAGCCGGTAATCCCGGATCAGTTCGATCACCGCGGAAGCCTCTTCCACAGCTTCCTTCTCATCCACAGCCTGGGTGAAAAAGTATACGCCCACCGGAATTCCTGCGGCCTGTGCACCCTTCATGTTCGTCACGAACATGGGATCTTCCACCAGGCTTCCGGTTACCGAACCGCGGTATCCGGCACGGATAATGGCAAACTGCACTCCTGCGTTTTCCACCTTATCCCAGTCGATCTCCTTGTTCCATTTGGAGACATCGATACCGACCTTTGCGTTACCGGACGTGGTCTGCAGCTTCTGGATCTCTGTCTTGTCCGCATCTGCCAGAGCACCTGCCACGGCGCTGTCCTCGGCTTCTGCATCCACTTCATCCTCCGTCTTGATCAACAGGGAAATATCGTCAATGGCCAGAAACTCCACTTTATCCTTGACGTGAACTCTTGTCTCACTGACCGGAACCTTATATCCCTCAATGGGAAGGAGCTCAATATAATAGTCTCCGGAATCCAGATCTCCAATGTAAATGATACCGTCCTGATCCAGATCCTTGTAATCTCCCAAACCGTCCAGTCGTACGTAGAAGCTCTCCCCGGTCACCGGACTTCCTTCGTTGTCCACGATCTGGATCCGCAGATCCTTTTCTATGGAGGTGGCTACCAGAGATAGACGGTTGCTGTTATCCTTTGCAGCTTCCAGAATTGGATTTACTTCCTGATCAAAAAACGTATTATCTTTTAAAAATGCCTTCAGATCATTGCCGATCTGACCATCCGGTGAGACCGTCTCTTCTGCCTGATCGCCATTTTCCGCCGGAGATGCACTGTCACCCGCTCCGGCATTCTGAGTGCCGGATGCCGGCGGTCCGGAAGCTGCCGTAAACTGCTCCCTGTTGACATACATGACCAGCAGTGCCACCAGCAGGATCACCGCCATGGAGGCCAGAATCGCCATTTTCCGCAGCTTAGAGTCCATTTGCTACCTCTACCAGATATTTTCCGTAGTTCGTCTTAAGCAGCGGCTCTGCCAGAGCAAGCAGCTGCTCTTTGTCAATGAATCCTCGCTTGAAAGCGATCTCTTCAATACAGGAAATGTACAGACCCTGTCTCTTCTGGAAAGCCGCCACAAAATCTGCCGCATCCAGAAGGGCATCATGATTGCCGGTATCCAGCCATGCAAAGCCTCTTCCCAGTGTCTCTACCTGTAAACTGCCTCTGTTCAGGTACTCGTTGTTGATGCTGGTGATCTCAATCTCTCCTCTTGCAGAGGGCTTTACATTCTTTGCGATCTCCACTACAGCATTGTCATAGAAATACAGTCCGGGAACCGCATAATTGCTCTTGGGATGCTCCGGCTTCTCCTCGATGGAAAGTGCCTTGCCGTTCTCATCAAATTCCACTACACCGTATTCTCTGGGATCACGCACATAATAGCCGAAAATAGTTGCGCCCTTTTCTCTGGCAGCTACTCTGCGCAATACTGCGGAAAAGCTCTGTCCGTAGAAAATATTATCTCCCAGTACCAGTGCCACTCTGTCATTACCGATGAAATCCGCACCGATGATAAAGGCATCTGCCAGCCCGCGGGGCTGATCCTGCACCGCATATTCCAGGTGCATGCCCAGCTGGCTGCCGTCTCCCAGCAATTCCTGAAATACCGGAAGGTCTCTTGGGGTGGAGATGATCAATACCTCTCTGATATCTGCCAGCATCAGTGTTGACAGGGGATAATAGATCATGGGTTTATCGTACACCGGCATGATCTGCTTGGAAATCGCTTTTGTCAGGGGATACAGTCTGGTTCCGGAACCTCCCGCCAGTATAATTCCTTTCATTTCGTCCTCCGATCCGCCCTTTTCGGGCTTCTTTTTACTTGTTTTTTAACACACCGAATGGGAACGACGTTCATCGTTCCCATTTAACAGGTATTCTTTACTTTTCTTCGTACATCTCATTGTAGTACTTCTGGTAATCACCGCTGGTCACATTATTCATCCAGTCTTCATGCTCGAAGTACCAGGCGATGGTCTTGCGGATGCCTTCCTTGAACATGGTCTCGGGATACCAGCCGATCTCTGCCTTGATCTTGTCCGGTGCAATGGCATATCTTCTGTCATGTCCCTTACGATCCTCCACGTAAGTGATCAGGTCGTTGTTAATATGCGCCTTGCGGGGATCGGAATCCGGAAGCATCTCCTGCAGAGTCTCAATGATAATGTGGATGATCTCGATATTCTGCTTCTCATTATGTCCGCCCACATTGTAGGTTTCGAACAGTCTTCCCTGTTCCTGTACCATATCGATAGCCTTAGCATGGTCTTCCACATACAGCCAGTCACGGACGTTCTTACCGTCACCGTAGACCGGAAGCTTTTTGCCATGCAATGCATTATTGATGATCAGAGGGATCAGCTTCTCAGGGAACTGGAAAGGACCGTAATTGTTGGAGCAGTTGGTAATGTTGGCAGGGAAATGATAGGTATCCATATATGCCTTCACCAGCATGTCCGAGCTTGCCTTACTTGCGGAGTAAGGGCTGTGGGGATCATACGGAGTGGTCTCATAGAAGAATGCATTGTCATCATCGGGAAGAGATCCGTAGACCTCATCTGTAGATACATGCAGGAACTTCTTGCCTTCTTTGAAGCTGCCATCGGGAAGCTCCCAGGCTGCCTTGGCACAGTTCAGCATCACTGCAGTACCCAGGACATTGGTCTGTACGAAGATCTCCGGGTTGCGGATACTTCTGTCTACATGGCTTTCTGCCGCAAAATGTACCACACGGTCGATATCATTCTCTGCGAAAATTTTGCTGATGGCATCCTTGTCACAGATATTAGCCTTGACAAAGGTGTAGTTCTCACGCTTCTCCACGTCCTTGAGATTCTCAAGATTGCCTGCATAGGTCAGTGCATCCACGTTGATGATACGGATTTCATTATCGTATTTTTTAAACATGTAATGAATATAGTTGGAACCGATAAAACCGGCCCCTCCTGTTACCAGATAAGTTCTCATTTTTTCTCCGTTCTGCGCACAGCGCACATTTTTTGTTATAGATAGGGATATTTTACCATAAAACGAGCAGGATATCAACACGGCTCCTCCGCACTTCGTGCTCTCGAACCCGTGACACACATTCGCATTCCGGACTATCGTCCTACATGCTCATGTGTGTTTCATCAGCTAATGGCCAGCCGGTTCCGCCTGCAAGCAGTCTCACCGGCTGGTCATTGCTGATGTTAATATCCCAGGTAGCTGAGGTTCAGATCCACATTGCCGCTGATGCCGCTGACTTTTCCTGTGGATTTGTATTGCCACAGATCATAGCGTCCGGTGTAGGTGGGTGCTGCTGCATACTGGGCCAGCCAGATCTTGTAGCCACTCAGTGCACTTGCATCCATCTTCTGGCTGAGCCAGGTCTTGTTGGCATACACACCTGCGGTGTATCCTGCATTCTGGATGGTATTGCAGAATGCCTTACATACTGCCGTTCTGGTAGCGGAATCGATCTTATCACCTCTTCCGCCGCTTCCTTCCACATCCAGGAATACCGGATAGGAAATCTTGTAACCGCTGATACGATCCAGTACCATGGAGGCTTCCTGTACTGCCTCGACCTCATCCACTGCCTGGGTAAAGAAGTATACACCCACTTTCAGTCCTGCTGCCGTAGCTCCCTTGATGTTGGTCTTGAAGGTAGGGTCATCGATCAGTGCTCCCTGAGAGGAACCGCGATAACCCACACGGATGATCACGTAGCTGACACCGGAATTCTTCACGGCGTTCCAGTCAATTTTTCCATTCCACTTGGACACATCGATTCCCATGGTGCCGGAACCAACTACCAGAGATCCGTCACTGGCAAAATTGTATTTTGCGCCCTGAATGACCTGTTCTCCGGTAACCTTGTTGCCATCCGCTGTAAAGAAATAAAGCTTTCCGTCCAGTGTCTGCCATCCGGTGTATTTCACATCACCTTTGATAAAGAACTTAGAGGCAGTAAAGTAATCCGCATAGACTGCTTCACGATAGCTGTCACCATCCTGTACATACAGCTGTACACCGCTCTTGTCTTTCAGCTTGGTAGTTTTATCTTCTCTCGCATTGGAAGCCTTTACTGTTACTGTGCACTTGGCTTCCACCTTGTTGCTGCCTTCTGTATACGTTACCGTTACCGTAGCACTTCCCGCTTTCACACCGGTGATAGTAATGGTCTTGCCGCTTACAGCCACAGTTGCTATACCGGTATCGCTGGAAGCCGCACTTACGGTTCCACTTCCGCTGACTTTTGCGGTAACTGTATCCGTTGCCTTCTGATAAGTCGTCACTGCCGTTTTATCCAGAGTAATTGTCGCCGCCGGAGTCGCTGTAGGGGTTGCCGTAGGAGTCGCTGTAGGAGTTGCCGTAGGGGCCGCTGTCGGGGTTGCCGTAGGGGCCGCTGTCGGGGTTGCTGTTGCCGCCGGGGTTGCTGTTGCCGTCGGGGTTACTGTCGGAGTCGCTGTGGGCTCTGCTGTCGGGGATACTGTCGGTTCTTTTGTAGGTTCTGCTGTGGGCTCTGTTGTAGGTTCTGCTGTCGGTTCCGCTGTTGGTTCCGCTGTAGGAGACACTTCTGCCATCCGCAGGAACTTACCGCTGTAAGCCACCGTTACGGTCTCCGGATCGGTAATGGTATCCTTGGATACTTCTTTATAAGTATTGGCAGTCGCGGTACTTGCCACCCACTGCACAGTATCCTGCAGTGTGGACTCTACAGTAGTATCCTTGATCTGTGTATCCTCTTTTGCAGCATTGATCTCAGATTCTTTCTTGATCTCATTGGAGACATCGACCTTTTTATAGGCGATATCTTTCTTTACTTCTACTTTCTGTGCTGCTGTCGGCAGAACATAGTCCTTGTATTTATCATCCGTCAGTGCGTTTACCGCTACGGAGTAATTCCCCGGCGTAATACCCTTTTTATAGATAATACCGTCCATATCGTCATCAGTCCAGGTCTCGGTCTTGCCGTTGGGATCTGTGATGGTTACGCTGAAGGGTACGTTGGAGATCAGCTTGGCGGTCTTTTTATTGTTAAATTTGATCTTCAGATCCTTCTGTACAGAGACCAGCTCCAGTTCTACCGTACCGCCGTTGGTGTACTCTGCCTCTTCATATTCCTTCTGTTCTTCCGGATCTTCTTCTACCGCATTGGCTGCCGCGATCTTTGCCATCTGTGCGTCTGCCACTGCCAGAAGTCCCTGCTCACCGATCATCTGGATGCCGTCCAGCTGTGTTCCCACGCTGACGAACTCCGATACCTGTCCATCCACTGCCCGGGCACTGGCATAGACACTTCCGGTCACGATAGCCAGAATCAGTACCGCCACTCCGGTAGCTGCCATGATCCGGTCCATGGTACTCAGGTTCAGGAATTTTGTCCAGATTACAGCGATTCCGCCCTGCTTTTTGCCCCCGGTCTTTCTCCTGCCCGTGGGAGCCGGCTCTTCCTCGTAATCCTCGTCGGCATAATACTCTTCATCGTCACTCTCTTCGATGTACTCCACATCATCGGCATAGTACTCCTCACCGTCTTCTTCTCCGGTGTGCTCTTCCTCATCGGCATAGTACTCCTCATCGTCTTCTTCTCCGGTGTACTCTTCCTCATCAGCGTAGTACTCCTCACCGTCTTCTTCTCCGGTGTGCTCTTCCTCATCGGCGTAGTACTCCTCATCGTCTTCTTCTCCGGTGTACTCTTCCTCATCAGCATAGTACTCTTCGCCGTCTTCTTCTCCGGTGTACTCTTCCTCATCAGCATAGTACTCTTCGCCGTCGTCTTCTCCGGTGTACTCTTCCGCATCGGCATAGTACTCTTCACCGTCGTCTCCTCCGGTGTATTCTTCCTCATCGGCATAGTACTCTTCGCCGTCAGTCTCTTCCGGATACTCTTCTTCGTCGGCATAGTATTCCTCGCCGTCGTCTTCTCCGGTATATTCTTCCTCGTCCCAATCGTAACCATCCTGTACGTCTTCTTCCCAGTTACGGTCCGGACGTTTTGTATGGTTAAATAATTTTTTCATCTGATCTATCCCTTCTGCTCATAATTCTCGGTGTAACAATTCCGTAACATTATAGCATTGTATTTTCCCCACATCAAGGCATTCACCCATTTCTTCAGAATTTCTTAAATCTTTCTAATATTATGGACTTTCTTTTCGTATAATAGTAAAATCAATATAACTCTTTTTACCACTACATTATTGAATTACCT
>ERZ1027038.419-NODE-419-length-17757-cov-4.966727_pt1 | contig 17757 bp, 10 predicted proteins | sample MGYA00519439_ERZ1027038 | MGnify/ENA primary metagenome ERZ1027038 (study PRJEB26926, sample SAMN06164807) | human gut metagenome | biome: ENVO:00009003; feature: ENVO:2100002; material: ENVO:00002003 | host: Homo sapiens | place: USA | collected 2012 ... | reverse complement strand
TCCCTTGACTTCCCTGTTTGGTTCTCATTTGTAACCTATGTTTGACACTTGTACATCTGCTGCAAAAAAACTTTCCGCACCCTCTTGACAAAACCGTTGGAATAGGGTATAATAATCAATGTCGCCGATAAAAGCGACGGAATGACGCGGGGTAGAGCAGCTTGGTAGCTCGTCGGGCTCATAACCCGGAGGTCGTAGGTTCAAGTCCTACCCCCGCAACCATTTGGCTCAATAGCTCAGCTGGCCAGAGCATTCGGTTCATACCCGAAGTGTCATAGGTTCGAATCCTATTTGAGCCACGAACGCCGCAGAGAAATCTGCGGCATTTTTTTGTTTTGGGCGGAATAATAGGACATTGCAAAAGACTTTCAGAAATCAAAAACCCCCCTGCCGAGAAGGAAAACTCCTCGGCAGGGGGCGGTGAAAATCGACGGAGGATTAGTCCTCGTCGTCCTCTTCTTCCGGCAGCTCGGCGTTGTGGTACACGTTCTGCACGTCGTCGTTGTCCTCCAGCATCTCCAGCAGCTTCTGAATCTTCTGGATCGTTTCTTCGTCAGGCAGCGCAACCGTGTTCTGCGGAATCTTGTCCACTTCAGCGGTCAGGAAGGTGACGCCCTGCTTCTCCAGCGCTTCGCGGACGGTGGAGAAGTCGTTCGGCGCGGTGTAGATTTCGTAGGCGTCGTCATCCACCTTCATGTCTTCCGCACCGGCGTCCAGCGCCATCATCATCATTTCTTCTTCGTCCGAACCGGGAGTGCGTTCCACCACCAGAACGCCCTTCTCGTCGAACATGAAGCTGACGGAGCCGGTCGTGCCGAGGTTGCCGCCGTTCTTGGCAAAGCAGTGGCGCACGTCGGAAGCGGTACGGTTGCGGTTGTCGGTGATGGTATCAACGATGACCGCAACGCCGCCGGGCGCATAGCCTTCATAGGTGATCTGCTCGTAGGTCACGTTGGACAGTTCACCGCTCGCCTTCTTGATGGAGCGCTGAATATTGTCATTCGGCATATTGTTGGCTTTCGCCTTGGCAATGATGTCGCGCAGCTTGCCGTTGGATTCGGGGTTTGCGCCGCCATCGCGCACAGCAATCGCGATTTCACGGCCAATCTTGGTGAAAACAGCGCCGCGGGCAGCATCCGCCTTGCCCTTCTTCGCCTGAATATTATGCCACTTGGAATGCCCAGACATCAGAAAATCCCTCCTGAAAAAGTCAGGGAAGCGCCGCAAACCGGCATTTCCCGCGAAATAGTAGCTTGAAAACGCTTTATTATAGCATTTTGGTGCTTGTCACGTCAAGGGTGAGAACCGTAATTTCGCGATTTTTTCGGGAAAAAACAGGGCAGAAGCGCGTTCTTCTGCCCCGATATCGTATGTTTATTGCACTTCGTACGTCCCAACCTGCTCGGATGTGCCGAAGCCCAGCACTTCGCTTGTCGGGCGGGAGTTGGTCTTGCCGCCGTCGTAAGCGCCAATCTGGTTGAGCTGCTTGCCCATGAAGACCATCACTGCCGTCTGCCCGCCGTCCATATTGAAAGCGACCTGACAGCCCTTGGCGCGCATCATCTTCGCCAAATAGCTGATGGTAACGCCTGCGGAGCGCTTCAGGCGCCCTTCGCACATGATGGCGACGTAGTGACCGGGTTCGACCATGCCGATGGCGCAGCGCGGATTCTTGTTCTCGTTGTTGGCGTAGGCGCGCTCGGACACTTTGCCGTCCAGCAGCAGATACGGGCCGAAGGAGTACACCGTCTGTACACCCTCGTCGATGAACTCCTGCGCCGTCTTTTCCCAGCTGTGGTAGACTTTAAGGCTGCCGTCGGGCATGAACGCCAGCATGTCCAGATTCGGGAACATGGAGTTCGTTACCTGCTTTTCGGTGTACGGGTCGTCATAGAGAATGCGCCCATCGCGGATGACAATGCCCGTGTGGCGGTTGTTGTTCACGGCGACGCGGTAAGTGTAGTAGTCCGTGTTCATCGCAAAAACGACGTTGTGCTTCTTTGCGGTTTCTGTCGCGTCCACGCGCACCTTGCCCATCTTCTCCGGGTCGTTTTGCACCGTGCGGAGCATTTCGCCCGCGTCCAAATCGCCGTACAGATCCGCCTCAAACCACGTCAGCGGCTGGGTTGCGTCGTATTTGCGCTGGATGATGACTTTGCTGGTCTGGCTGACGTAAATCCACAGTCCCTCGTCCTCGGAAGAGTAGATGTATTCGCCTTCATCGAGGAAACCCTTGGCGTTGAGGGCGGGCATGTGCGCCATGTACGCGGGCACTTCGGTGGGCGCGGGCGTGGCCTCTACGTTGTTTGCCGCCGCATCGTAAGAACCGGGCGCGTCGTAGATGTTTTCGAGGAAGTCGTCTTTGCGGACGTCCTCGCCTACGGTCGTGAACGCCAGACCAAACACGCGGTTGTCGTACTTCGTGCCCGTTTCGGTGACGCTCATGCCGGAGGAGGCCTGCGTCTTGTGCAGGGTATAGGCTTCTTCCGCCAGCTCGATGCCGGTCGCGCCATTCATGCTCTTGAGCGGAACCGTCCAGTCAAACGTAATCTGATTTTCGGGGTACAGGTGCAGGTACAGCTTTTTGACCTGCCAAGTGCCGTATGCAATGGTGGACGCGGTGAATTCATCCTCGTTTGCTGCCAATGCAATGCAGTTCTGGGCGGCGTCAGCAATCATCATGTGCTGCTTGTGGCCATACTCGCCATTGGTGTCCTGCGTTACAACGACTTCCGGTTTGTACTGCCGATACAGCCCCACAATCCATTCGTTGACTTTGCCTTTGCCGCCCGCAGATTTATAGGCTGCTTTGAGATTTTTGGCATAGCTGTCCTTGAAATTGCCAATAACCGGATACGTCCGCACGCCCATGTGCCACAGACCATTGAGCAGTTCGGAGGAGCGGGTGGTGTTGGAGCGGGTGAAGTACGCCACAACCACCTTGCGCTGCTGCTCGACAGCGTAGGTGGGAATTGCGCCGCCGAAGAAAATCAGCTCATCATCCGGGTGCGTGGAGAGGAAGAGGATATCCGCCTTCTCCTCCGTCGGCTGCCATACCTGCACCCAGTCAGGCAAATCGCCCTCAGAAAGCACAAACAGGTCGTTGATGCGCAGGGCGGTTTTCTTCTCGCTTGTCACCGCTAAGCGGACATGCTGCGCGGGCTGCGGAAGCGCAACATACGCGTGGAGGAAGCGCGTGTCGCCCGGCACGGCGGTGAACCAGTCCTTGCCGTCGTCGCTGGTCTGGATTTCCCACGATTCAGGCATGTTGCCGAAGCAGACATAAAGCCCGGCAATTGGCTTGCCCTCCGGCGCGGTAATTGCGATCCATGGGGTTTTGATTTTGTTGCTCTCCCAGTAAGAGGTATACTTCTTGTCCGTCATCAGCGTGTATTTCCGCCCGGAACTGCACACCTTGAACTTGCAGTCCTCTGTGATATCATTCGCTTCCGCGGCGAAGGCAACGCTCAGGCTCAGCGCGAGCAGCGTCAGCAGCGCTATCAGCCATTTCTTCATAATCAATGCCATTCCTTTCTATGATACTCCAACCTGAAGAATAGCATAAAAAGAAGGCGATTGTCAACGAAAACCGGCAGAAGAATGGAAAATTTACAACTTCCGTCCGCATTCGCTGTTGACGGAAGGCAGGGAGCATGGTACAATGCAGCGTAGGAAGGGGGGAGAAGCATGCAACAGCCGCGCATCTTTTTTGCCGTGGCGCTGCACGAAAAGTACGCGCTGCCGACAGATGCGCTGTATACGCCAATTCAGGCGGGCGCGGCGATTCATCCGCCGCTGGGGCTGATGCGCGACGATACGGGCGAAAATATCAGCGCGAAGAACGGCAGCTACTGCGAACTGACGGTGCTGTACTGGATGGCGCACAATGTTGATGCGGACTGGTACGGCTTGTGCCATTATCGGCGGTACTTCTCCCTCCGCAGGACAGGCTGCCCGCAAAAGCGCATTCTGACGCGCGCGCAGCTGCTGCCCCTGCTTGATACGGCGGATATTTTTTTGCCGAAAAAGCGGCACTACTGGCTGGAAACGAACTTCACGCAGTATGCCCATGCGCACCACGAGGAGGATTTGCGGAAGGCGCGGGCGGCGCTTGCGCGGCTGCATCCGGGGCAGGAGCATGTGTTTGACCGCGTGATGGCGCGCCGATCCGGGCATCGGTTCAACCTGATGCTGATGCGCCGGGACGCGCTGCAAAGCTATGCATCGTGGCTCTTCCCCCTGCTGGACGCGGCGGAAATTGACACGACGGGCTACAGCGCACGGGATAAGCGGGTGCATGGTTTTCTGGCGGAGCGGCTGCTGGACGTGTGGCTGGCACAGCAGGATTACCGCGTGAAAGAACTGCCGGTGGCGCATCTGGAACGGCAGCACTGGGGAAGGAAGATTGCAGCGTTCCTGCTGCGGAAAATGGGCATCAAAAACGACCGAACGGCGCGGTGAAGCGGGTTCGGTCGTTTTGCTGAAAGAATATATTTTCGTAGCATTCTTGACAAACGATTAACGAATGATATAATAATATTATCATAAGCATGCAAACTGTATGCGGAAAGAAGGATTGGTTATGAAAAGAAGAGCACTTTCAACGCTGATGGCGCTGTCCCTGTTCTGCGCGGGTGGGGCAGCAATGGCAGACGGCGCGTATACGCCCGGAACTTACACGGTTTCTGCGGACGGCAACAACGGCGCAATTACCCTGCGTGTTGAAATGACGGCGGATGCGATTGCGGATATCAAAGTCGTGTCACAGAGCGAAACGGCAGGCTTGGGTGATGTTGCCATCGACAAGATGATTGAGGCTATCCTTGTGGCGGGCAATACCGACGTTGATACGGTCAGTCAGGCGACCGTATCCAGCGAAGCAGTGATTGCGGCAGTGAATGCGGCGCTATCTCGCGCGGAAAAGGGTGAAGTGGACACCGTGGCATCTCCCGTGGCAGAAGCGGTGACGGAAGAAACGTTTGCCGACCAGTGCAAGGCGGCGGGCATCGACTTCACCTACGAAGACCCGAATGCGTCAATTTACGATTTCCAGACGACGGATGCGGCTGTGGACGTTATTACGCACGCGTCCGGCAAGGCGAAGTATGTGGATGAAACGGACGGCCCGTGCATCCGTACCCCGCTGGATCTGGCGGCGCGCTCGGCAGTGAAGGTCAAGGTCTACTATTGGATTGCGGATGAAAATGGCGTTTCGACGCTGGAGGAAGCCGCGAAGCTCGAAAATGCGCAGTATGTCAGCGTACCGTTCCCGAATGACGGCGGCAAGTACGCCATCAAGCTGCAAAGCAATGGCTTGGGCACGAATACGGTTGTGACCATTGACGAGAACAACGAGCCGACGGTTGCTATTTTCGGCTTGAAGTACACGGTGGATGAGAACGGCACAGATGTTTACACGTCCTGCGCGGTGATGGCGGAAACGGCGACGTACCGCAACCTGATTGCGGGCAGCCCCATTGTCATCTCCTACTATGAATACAATCCCTTTACGGAGAAGAAAATCGGCATTGGCGCACGCAATGCGGGCGCGCGCGTGCAGTGCGAACTGGATCAGCAGCGCAGTATGCTGACGACGATTCCTGCCGAGGGCGAAACGGCGCAGAAAATCAGCGTTGCGGACTATCTTGCGATGGACGAAGACGCACGGAATGCGATTCAGATTAAGTATATCACGATGGTTGCAAAGGTAGTTGCCTTGTACTCCATCGGCTGATACCCAAATAGCAAAGGGCTGCCATGCACAATCTGCACGGCAGCCCTTTTTACAATGGCACTTTTCCAAAGCCCAACACGCGGGCATTGCCTGAGAGTAGTACCAGTTCAATCGCGCGAAAGGGAGTCCAGAGGGTCGAAGACCCTTTGGCGGGGTCAAGGGGCAGCGCCCCTTGGGTCACCCCACCCACACCGTCTTTTTCAGCAAGTCCTCGTCCTTCGCGCTGTGCCCCGCCATCAGCATGAAGTCGCCCGGCGCGAAAACACGCTCTTCCGCACGGTTGATGTAGGTGAACGCGGTACGGTCAAGCTGGAAGGTGACTTCCTGCTCCTCGCCCGGCTGCAGAAGCACCTTGCGGAAGGCAATCAGCTGCTTCACAGGCTGCATCACCTCGCATACGCAGTCCCGCAGGTACACCTGAACCGTTTCTTCGCCCGCAACGTCGCCCGCGTTGCGCACCTTCACCGACAGCGTGAGCGCATCCGCATCCACCGCCAAATCGCGGTAGACAAACGGCGCATAGCCGATGCCCTCGCCAAAGGTGAACAGCGGCTCGGCAGGCAGGTCGCTGTAGTGTCCCCAGTGCCAGCCGGGGAGATGGTTGTAGTACACCGGCACCTGCCCCGAATGGTGCGGGAAGCTGATGGGCAGCCGCCCAGACGGATTCAGCCGCCCGAAAATCGCTTCCGCGACCGCCTGACCGCCGAACATGCCGCCGTTGAAGGCGCACAGGAGCGCATCCGTCGAATGGGCAATTTCCGGAATCGCCAGCGGCTTGGAGGACAGCAGCACCGTCACCAGCGGAATCCCCAGCGCACGCAGCTCGCGGTAGAGCTCCAGCTGCCGCCCGGACAGGGCGAGGTCGGCGCGGTCTTTCGTTTCGCCGTACTGTGCGTAAACATCGCCCACGACAAGCACAATCGCATCCGCATTCCGGCACGCAGCCACCGCACCCGGAATATTGTCAGCATCCGAAGGAAGCACGCCGCACCCGCGGTGGTACGCAACCTCGAAATTCTCCTGTGCGCCGATGGCCTCGATGCCCTCGCGAATCGTCACATATGGGCGGACGGCGGGGCGGTTCGGGATGAGTTTGGGATGCGTGAAGTACGTCCAGTCGCCATACTGCGCGCGAATGTCGTCCGCGCTCGCACCGATGACCGCCACACGGCGGACGGATGTCAAGGGCAGGGTGTGCGCGTCGTTTTTGAGCAGGGTGATGGACTTGCGTGCCGCCCGAAGCGCCGCCTGCTGATGCTCCTCGCACCCGATGCACCCCGGACGCCCGCTCTTCTCCGGCTGCGCAAGCAGATTCATGCGGCACTTGACGGTCAGAATGTGGCGCACCGCGTCGTCCAGCACGGCTTCGTCGAGCTTGCCGGAGCGCACCGCGTCAATCGCCGCATCGTAGAAGCCGAGGGAGGTCATCATCATGTCGTTGCCTGCCTTGGCAGCCAGCACGGACGCTTCGGGCATGTCCGCCGCGACGTGCTGGGCGGTCAGAAGCGAATGGCAGTTGTCCCAGTCGGTGACGCTGAAGCCGTCAAAGCCCGCGTCGCCGCGCAGAATCGCCTTCATGCTCTTCTCGTCGGCGGTGAAGGGCGTGCCGTCGATGGAACCATACGCCGTCATGACCGTTGCGCACCCTGCCCGGAACGCCTTCTCGAATGGCGGCAGGAACGTCTCGCGCAGGCGGCGGTACGTCATTTCCGTGTCGCAGGCATCGCGCGCACCGACCGCCTCGCCGTAGCCGATGTAGTGCTTGGCGCACGCCAGAATATGCTCGCCGTCGGACAAATCGTCGCCCTGATAGCCGCGCACGATCGCTTCGCCTAATTCACCCGCCAGATAGGGGTCTTCGCCGAAGGTTTCGTCGACGCGCCCCCAGCGGGTGTCGCGCCCCAAGCACAGCACGGGCGAGAACGTCCAGTGCAGCCCGTCGGTGGCGACTTCGCGCGCCGTCACTTCGCCCATTTCGCGCGCGATGTCCTTGTCCCACGCGCAGGCGCACGCCAGCTGCGACGGGAAGATGGTGGCGTGGTCATTCAGCCCATGCCCGTGGATAGCGTCAATGCCGAACAGCACGGGGATGCCCAGACGGCTATGGAGCGCCGCCTGCTGCACCTCGCGCGCGTCGTCGCCCAGAACGTGCAGGAACGAGCCTGCGCCGAGCTTCGCCCAGCGCAGCGCTTCCTCGCGCCCGACGACGGTGTAGGGAACCTGCACCATTTGGGCGGCTTTTTCTTCCAGTGTCATTTGGGAAAGCAGGTTTTCCACCTGCTGGCGGATGGCTTCGTTGGAAAGCATGGAGAATCCTCCTTGTTGGCGTGAATCGTTTTGGCACCGTGCGTGGAATACCCTCATGATACAGGCAAAAGAGAAAAAAGGCAAGCGGGGGAGCGGGGAAAATTTTGCGAAAACGATTGAGAAGTCAAGAAAAAACAGACGTTTGGGCTGATTGCACGGATTTTCGGAAAAGTTTTCGGACATTTTTTTGCTTTGGCGCAAGGATTTTTCACTTGTTTGTCGTACTCTTTGAGTGGAAAATAGTATTGTTCTTTTCATTCTTGAAAGGAGTATGCGATGAATCGGGAGCGTTATTTGCAGGAAATCGACGCGGTGAACGCAGCGGGAAAATATCACCCGACGTGGGAATCGCTCAGCACCCACCCTGTGCCGGACTGGTATCGGGAGAAACGGCTGGGTATCTTCCTACACTGGGGCGTGTTTTCTGTTCCGGCGTATCATGACTGGTACGCGCGGAACATGTACATCAAGGGTTCGCCGGAATACGAGTACCACTGCCAGCATTACGGGCAGCCGAAGGATTTCGGGTTCAAGGACTTCATTCCGCAGTTTAAGATGGAAGCGTTCGATCCGCAGGCGTGGGTGAAGCTGTTCCGGGAAGCGGGGGCGGATTACATCGTGCCGGTGGCGGAGCATCACGACGGCTTCCAGAATTACCGGAGCGAGCTGTCCCGCTGGAACGCGGCGGAAATGGGCCCGCACCGGGACATCATGGGCGATTTGCTGGTGGAGGCGGAGCGCGCGGGCATGACACTGGGCGCATCGAGCCACCGCGTGGAGCACTGGTGGTTCCTGGGGCATGGGCAGGAGTTTGACAGCGACATCAAGCAGCCGATGCATCTGGGGGACTACGCATGGCCCGCCATGCCCGAACGGGAGAATCAGGACTTGTTCTCCGAGCCGATGCCGACGGATGAGTTCCTGACGGACTGGCTGCTGCGCTGCTGCGAAATCGTCGACCGCTATCATCCGCGCATCCTCTATTTCGACTGGTGGATTCAGCATTCCGCCGTCAAGCCGTACCTCCAGCGCTTCGCCGCGTACTATTTCAACGTGATGGAAAGCCGCGGCGGGTGCGTTATCAACTACAAGCACGACGCATTCCCGTTCGGCATCGGCGTGCCGGACATTGAGCGCGGGCAGTTCGCGGAAGCGAAGCCGTTCCTGTGGCAGTCGGACACGTCCGTCATGCGCGGCAGCTGGTGCTACTCTGTGCAGCCGGACAAGGCGGTCTACAAAGCGCCGCAGGAGATTGTGCAGGACTTGCTGGACGTGGTGAGCAAAAACGGCCGCCTGCTGCTGAATTTCGGCCCGAAGCCGGATGGCACGCTGGCGGACAAGGACGTTGAAATCCTGCACAAATTGGCGGACTGGATGCGCGTCAACGACGAGTGCATCCACGGCACGGGCTTGTGGCGCATCAATCAGGAAGGCCCGACGAAGATTCAGGAGGGGCAGTTTGCCGACGGCGCGTCCCGCAACTTCACCAGCGAGGACTTCCGCTTTACCTGCCGCGGCGGAAACATCTACGCGGCGTGCATGGCGTGCCCGGCGGACGGCAAGCTGCACATTCGGTCTCTGCGCGAGGCGGATGCGAGCCACTTGCCGCTCTGGCACGGCATTGTGCGGAAGGTGGAGGTGCTGGGCAATCCCGCGCAGGCCGCGTGGACGCGCGACGGCGAAGCCCTGCATGTGGACTTGGGGACTTACCGCAGCGACATGCCGGTTGTGGTGAAAATCATCACGGACTAAAATCAGCGGTTTCCGCGCCTTGTGCGCATGAAAAAGCCATCAATATTATCATAAAGGAGAGCATCAACATGCGTTTTACGCAAGGTTACTGGGTCATCCGGCAGGACTATGTGATGTCCTACGCCACGCAGACCGTTCGCGTCATCAAGAACGACAAGGAGCTGCACATCATCAGCGCCTGCCGCCCGATTCGCCACCGCGGCGATATTCTTGACGGCGGCTCGCTCGACATTGTGTTCACCGCGCCGCGCAAGAACATCATCCGCGTGCAGGTGACGCACTTCGCCGGAACGCCGCGCAAAGACCCCAAGTTCACGACGTATGAAGAGGATGTGACGCCCGAAATCCGCGAGGATGACGACTACGCCTACTTCACCTCCGGCGAACTGACCGCGCGCGTGAGCAAGGGCGGCAATTGGGCGGTGGACTATATGGTCGGCGACCGCATCCTGACGACGTCCGGTTGGCGCGGCATGGGTCGTGCGCTGAAGAAGGACGGCACGCCCTGTTCGCTTCTGCCGCACGGCATGTCCTACATGTCCGAGAGCCTCCAGCTCGACGTGGGCGAATGCGTTTACGGTTTGGGCGAACGCTTTGGCGCGTACGTCAAGAACGGTCAGACGGTTGATATGTGGAATGCGGATGGCGGCACGGCGTCGGAGCTGGCGTACAAGAACATCCCGTTCTACATGACCAACCGCGGCTACGGCGTGCTGGTGGAGAACGCAAGCGACGTGTCCTTTGAAGTCGCGACGGAAAAGGTGGAGCGCGTCCAGTTCTCGCACGAGGGCGAAACGATGGTCTACGACGTGATTTACGGCGGCACGCCGAAGGATACGCTGGACTTGTACACCGCGCTGACGGGTCGCCCGGCGCTTGTGCCCGCGTGGTCGTTCGGTCTGTGGCTGTCCACCTCCTTCACCACGAATTATGACGAACAGACGACTTCCTCCTTCATCAACGGCATGGCGGAGCGCGACATTCCGCTGTCCGTGTTCCACTTCGACTGCTACTGGATGAAGGGCTTCAACTGGTGCGACTTCGAGTGGGATCACGACACATTCCCCGACCCGGTGGGAATGCTCAAGCGCTACCACGAGAAGGGGCTGCACATCTGCTGCTGGATTAACCCGTACATCGGTCAGGCGTCGCCGCTGTTCAAGGAAGGCATGGAGCATGGCTACCTGCTGAAAAAGACCGACGGCAGCCTCTTCCAGACCGATATGTGGCAGGCGGGCATGGCGATTGTCGATTTCACCAATCCGGACGCCTGCAAGTGGTACGCTTCTTACCTCTATAAGCTGATGGACATGGGCGTGGACTGCTTCAAGACCGACTTCGGTGAGCGCATCCCGGTGCGCGACATCCGGTGGTTCGACGGCAGCGACCCGGTCTATATGCACAACTATTACACCTACCTGTACAACAAGGTTGTCTTTGACGTTGTGAAGGATCGCAAGGGCGAGGGCGAAGCGATTCTGTTCGCCCGCAGCGCGACGGTCGGCGGTCAGCAGTTCCCGGTGCATTGGGGCGGCGATAACTCCGCGACCTACATCTCGATGGCGGAAACGCTGCGCGCGGGTCTGTCCATGAGCCACAGCGGCTTCGGCTACTGGAGCCACGATATTTCCGGCTTTGAGTCCACCGCCCCGGCGGATGTTTACAAGCGCTGGGTGCAGTTTGGCCTCTTGTCCTCCCACAGCCGACTGCACGGCTCGACGAGCTACCGCGTGCCGTGGCTGTTTGACGAGGAGAGCGTGGATGTCTGCCGCAAGTTCACCAAGCTCAAGTGCCGCCTGATGCCTTATCTGTACGGCAAGGCGGTGGAGGCGCACGAACACGGCGTGCCGATGATGCGCCCGATGATGCTGGAGTTCCCGGATGACCCGGCGTGCGACACGCTCGACCGCCAGTACATGCTGGGCGATTCGCTGCTGGTCGCGCCGATTTTCCGCAAGGACGGCGAGGTGCAGTATTATCTGCCCGACGGAACGTGGACGTCCCTGCTGGACGGCGGCAAGGTCGAGGGCGGCCACTGGCAGACGGAGATTCACGACTTCATGTCCCTGCCGCTGATGGTGCGTCCCGGCACGGTGCTGCCGCTGGGTGCGCATGACGACCGCCAGGATTACGACTATCTGGACGGCTTGGAGCTGCACGTCTACCAGCTGGCGGACGGCGAGAGCGAGACGGTTGAAATCCCCGACACGAAGGGCAATGTCGCCGCGACCTTCACCGTGACGATGAAGGATGGTCAGGCGCAGGTCGAAACCGACTCTACGAAGCCGTATACCGTGGTTGTGCATCAGTAAGGTGAGATAACAACAGCCCTCTGGCGCAGGATGTTTGCGTCAGAGGGCTGTTTGCGTAAATTATCGTTACAAGGGAGAACGAAAAGAACACAAACTAAAAGCCTTACGCTAAAAGTCAAGTATGGGAGTGTGCAGCCCGAAGGTTTCCAAAGGGCGATCGCGGACTTTGTCCGTTTCCATTGCCCTTTTGTCGCCTCCGCAGAGGCGAAACCCCTGCGCAACAAGCAAAGTTCAGTTGGGCAAAAGGGGAAACATCAGGAAAACAGCCTTATACCTCCGGCGACGCTGTTTCCGTCGCCTCTTCCTTGACATACACCGCCGCCCCATCCATGCTCACATTCTCCAGCAGCTCCGTCAGGAACAAGTACAGCGCATGATGATCCTGTGCCAGATTGTACCCCGATAAAATCAGCAGTTCGCCGGAATCCGCCAGCACCATCAGCGTAATCTTGTCCTCACCGTCGCCAAAGGCATCGTTCACCACGCCGCCGAGAATGCAGAAGCCGGGCTGGGCGTCAAAATCCATCGTCTCGCTGGTTTTGGGGTCGAAATCCTGCATCAGCACGGGCAGCGCCGCCGCCGGGTCTTCATCCGGCACACGGGAGATCACCATCGCCACCACGCGTGAATCCCCCTGCACAAGCGTGATGCGCCCCTCCGCCATCTCGACGTGCGTATCATCGGGCAAAACCACGTTGAAGGGCGCAAGTGCGCTTTCCGGCACGGCGGTCATCATCGGCGTGGGCGCGGGCGTGCTGGTCGGGGCGTCCGTTCCTTCCGCCAGCGGGCAGGAGAACATCATCAGGGAGAAAATCAGCATTAAGGAAAGCAGCCGCGTCATGCGCCGCATGGTCATGCACCTCCGTCAAAAGCAATTTCATGCTTTCATCATACCGCATTTGCGCGCGGATGTCAATTTGCGAAATGTAACACTTCCTTTTAGGGGAAAATTATGATATGATAAGGGCGGAAATTCCCGCAACATGAAGGAGGTTTTTCCCTTGATGCAGAAAATCATCCGCCACCTGTTCTGCCAGCCGCACATGGCGCGCCGGATTGTTGTGCTGATTCTCAGCGTGACGATTATGGGCGCGTGCGTGTCGGTGTTCGACCGCATTCAGTTCGGCACAGACCCCGCGTCCGTGCTGAATCTGGGCGTTGCCAATAAGCTGAACATGCTCCTTGGCACCTACCAGATGCTCTTCTACGGCGCGCTGCTCATCGTCGTGATGGCGATGCGGCAGTGGGAGTTCATCGGCCTGGGGTCGATTGCAAACATGGTGCTTGTGGGCTACTCGAAGGACTTGTTCGACCTCATCTTCAGCAGCCTGAACATTCTCAATCGCGGCGCAATGGGCATGACGGAGCGCATCTGCTGGCTTGTGCCGACGCTGGGCGTGTTCATGGTCGCCGTGGCGTTCTATATGGTGGTGGAGCTTGGCAGCGGGCCGTATGACGCGATTCCGCAGATTATCTCGAAGTACGTCAAGAAGATACCCTATGCCGTGATTCGCATGATTTACGACCTGTCCGCGATTGCCATCGGCTGGCTGCTGGGCAGCACGGTCGGGGTGGTGTCGATTGTTACGGGCTTCTTCCTCGGCCCGATTATCGCGGCAATCGCGAAGAAATTCCGCCCATGGTTTGCGTAATTTCCCGGAGGTGACATGATGCTCGCCGAAAGAATGGATTTGCTGACGAAGCGCCCGCAGGGAACGCTTTTCCCGCCAGCGCAGAACCGCGCAGCGTGGGAAACGCTGCCCGCCGACGACCGCATGGACATGGAAACGTTCATTGCCAAGTGGCGCAGTACGCCGTACCCGATGCTGCTGCTGAGCGACTACGCCGCATTCGTCCGAACGGGCAGCCGCGCACAATGCGAAACGCCGTATTTCGCGCGTCGGCGGAAGCTCATCGCGGCGGTATTAGACGTGTGCCTGCACGGAGAATCGGCGGATTTGTCCGCGGCGGAGGATGGCTTGTGGTGCATCTGCGAGGAAACGACGTGGGCAATCAGCGCTCATGCGAACCTGACGGCGGCGCATCCATTCCCTATCAGCGGCGAGCCAATACTGGACTTGTTCGCCGCGCAGACCGCCATGGTGCTGTCCTTTGCGCTGACGCTGCTGGACGATTGGCTTGACAGCTCCCTGCGGCAGCGGGTGACGGCGGAAATTCAGCGCCGCGCGATTGACCCGTTCCTGCACCGCAATACCGACTGGTGGATGGGCTTCACACGCAAGGATTTGTGCAACTGGACGCCGTGGATTGTGTCGAACGTGATGTTCTCGGCGCGGTGCCTGCTGGATGACCCGCTGCCCGTGTACCGCCGCGCCTGCGGGATGCTCGATGCATATCTGCGTTGCATCCCGGCGGACGGCGGCTGCGACGAGGGCGCGGCGTACTGGAACATGGCGGCAGGCAGCCTGCTGGACTGCCTTGAACTGATGGCGGAAGCCGGGCTGACCTGCTGGGACGAGCCGAAATTGCGGAACATGCTGCGCTTCCCGCTGCTGATGTCGCTGGGGAACGGCTATTTCGCGAACTTCGCGGACTGCGACGCGCGCCCGGTGATGTATGGCGAGCGATTGCAGCGCGCGGGCGAACTGCTTCGCGATGCGGCGCTGACGGCAATGGGGCAGAACCTGCGCGGTCAGCCGACGGACTGCATCGGCGACGTGCCGCACTTTTCGCGCCTTTTGCAGCGGCTGTTCCATCCGGTTGGCGCAGGTCAGCCGGCAGGGGACACGCAGGACACGCTGCTGCCGGATTTGCAGGTGCGCATCATCCGCCGGAATGGGTGGACGATGTGCATCAAGGGCGGGCACAACGGCGAAAGCCACAATCACAACGACGTCGGGTCGCTGATGGTGTATGTGGATGGGCATCCGCTGCTGGTGGATGCGGGCAACATGGTTTACACCGCGAAAACCTTCTCCGATGCGCGCTACACGCTCTGGAACTGCCGGAGCATGTACCACAATGTGCCGCTGATTGGCGGATTCGAGCAGTGCGCCGGGGCAGAGTACGCCGCGCGGAACTTCCGTGCCTTGCCGGACGGCGCGTCGCTGGACATGGCGGGCGCGTATCCGGCGGAAGCGGGCGTGCTGTCGGCGATTCGCGGCGCATTGGTCACGCCAGATGGGGTTCAGCTTGCGGACGAAATCACCCTGCAAGCGCCGAAAGCCGTCGTTTTCACCCTGATAGCGCGGGAGAAGCCGGAAATCCTTCCGGACGGGATTGAATTTGCGCACGCACGGATGGAAATCAGCCCCATGCTGGCGGCAACAGTGGAAGAAATCCCCGTTACCGACGCGCGGATGGCGAAGAACTGGCATGGGTCGCTCTGGCGGATTGCGCTGACGGCGGAAGCAGGCAGACATCATCGGCTGTCCATCAAAATCAGCAAAAATAATTTTGCGAAGCAGGAATGAGAGCGGCGCTTCATTCGTTGTATGATTGGAAAGCCAATGGAAGGAGGAAACTTCCTTATGAAAAAATTCTGGAAAATTGTGATGCTGACCGTCCTGTGCGTATCGCTGCTGTGCGGCGTGACGGCGATGGCGGAAGCCGACCGTTTTCAGTTTGAAAAAACAAATTTGACCGTCTTTGAGGGCAATACGCTGGAATTGTCGCTCATCCGGCAGGGCAATTGCGCGGCGGACGGCGAATTGACATTTGTCAGCGGGCGCGAGAACATCGCGACGGTGGATGAAAACGGCGTGGTAACGGGGCTGACGAAAGGGAAGGCGACGATTACCGCGACGCTCAAAACCGAGAAGCGGACGTGGAAAGCGTCTGTCAACGTGACGGTGGCGCGCGCCGTGACGGACATTGCGGTGAACGAAACGGGTCTCACAATCTACGATGCGGCAGATCCGCTCATCAGTCACCTGACGGGCGGCGCGGACGGCCGCGTGCTGCTGCTGCGCAAGGGCAAGCAGGTGTCGATTCGGGCGACGCTGTCCCCCAATGACGCGAACAACCGCCGCTACACCGTCGCTTCGTCGGATACGGACGTGGTGCGTGTGAGCGGATCAACGCTGACGGCGCGCGGCGCGGGCGAGTGCATCGTGACCGTGGCGAGCGAATCGAACCCGGAAGTCAGTGTGGATTACCGCGTCATCGTCATCACCCCGGTAACGGGCGTGACGGTGACGGCGGACACCAAGACGCTCTTCATCGGCACAACGGCGCAGCTGACCGCGACGGTGAAGCCGGCGGATGCATCCATCACGGGCGTGAAGTGGGAGAGCACGAACGAGCAAGTTGCCGTTGTGGATGAATACGGCGTGGTGACGGGCGTTGGGCGCGGACAGGCGACCATTCGCGCGACGGCGGCGGATGGCGGCGGTCAGCGCGCAAGCGTGAACGTGACCGTCAAGCAGCAGCCGGAAAGCATCACCCTGAGCGGCTTAAGCGGCAATATCCGCGTGGGCGGCGGCGTGACGCTGAAGGCGACCGTGCTGCCGAACACGACAAGCGACAAGGCGGTTGTGTGGTCTACGTCGGATGCGAGCGTCGCGACGGTGAGCGCGAACGGCTACGTCAAGGGTGTACGCGCGGGCAGCTGCACCATCACCTGCCAGAGCAAGGCGTTCCCGGAGGTCTATGCGCAAATCGACGTGACGGTGTATGCGCCGGTGACGTCCATCACCTTCAACGAGAAGAAACCGTCCGTGGCGGTGGGGCGCAGCATTGCCCTCAGCTGGACGGTGAAGCCGCAGGACGCGACGGATTCGTCCGTCAGCTTCTCGACGAACAAGCCGGATGTTGTGTCTGTATCGGATGACGGCATCGTGACAGGCCTCAAGCGCGGTGAATGCTACGTCTACGCGACCGCGAACGACGGCAGCGGCAAGAAGGCGACCATCCGCGTGACGGTGACGCAGCCGGTCACGGGCGTGACGATGAAGTACACCTCGCAGAACGTGGGGCTGAACAAGTACACCACGAATACCGCTATTCTGGAACCCGCGAACGCCGACAACAAGAAGATGCAATGGACAAGCCAGGACGAGCGCATTGCGACGGTATCGGGCAACGGCTTGAATCCGAAGGTGACGGGCCGCGCATGGGGCACGACGACCATCATCGGTACGACGGATGACGGCAGTTATGTCGTCACCTATACCATCAACGTCGGCAGCAGAAAGGATGCGCTGCGCATCACGAATCTGTGGGCGGAAAACAACGCGGCGAAGATTGTTGTTTACAACGCCAGCAACCTGACCATCACCAAATTCTACTACACGATTTACCTTTACAATGCCTTCGGCGAACCGCTGGTCTGCAACACCGACGGGCGGTCCTTCTCCTTCACGGGCACTTACAACTTCACCCTTGCCCCCGGTGAAGCGACCCGCCACGGGCAGTTCTCCTTCGGGCGCGAGTACATCAAGCCCTATGGCGTGGGGCAGGTGGTCATGCGCATCAATGGCTACGACATTGAGGGCGGCGAGCACTACGATATTCCCGCCAATGACCAGCCGGAATTCACTTGGAAGGCCACGATTGACGACGGACAAGGGTAATCCCGATGCCGCTTCTGGAAACAGGAGCGGCGCTTTTCAATTGGAAATGAGAAACTGGAAAAAATACTATTTCCAGATTCACCTGCGCCATCTGCTTGCGCCTTTTCCGTTCTGGCGT